>Ga0209262_10000049_pt1 | contig 110318 bp, 114 predicted proteins | sample Lowcelwee11metaG_FD_187171 | JGI IMG/M metagenome (GOLD analysis project Ga0209262, IMG submission 187171) | Freshwater pond sediment microbial communities from the University of Edinburgh, under environmental carbon perturbations - Low... | ecosystem: Environmental > Aquatic > Freshwater >... | reverse complement strand
CTGGGCGCCGAACGCCCACGCCGTCTCGGTGATGGGCGATTTCAACGGTTGGCACCGCCATACCCACTGGCTGCGCCGCATCCATGCCGACGCCGGCATCTGGGAAGGCTTCGTGCCGGGCGCCACGGTGGGCGAGCGCTACAAGTTCCACATCGAATCGGCCATCAACGGCTACAAGGTGGACAAGGCCGACCCCTTCGCCTTCGCCGCCGAGGTGGCGCCCTCCACCGCCTCGGTGATCGCCGACCTGGCCTACAACTGGCACGATGCCGATTGGATGGCGCGGCGCGGCGCGGCCAACGCGCTCAACGCGCCGCTGTCGATCTACGAGGTGCACCTGGGCTCCTGGCGCCGCGCGCCGGAGCATCCGGAGCGCCCGCTCGGCTACCGCGACCTGGCGCCGCAACTGGCGGACTACTGCGTCGAGATGGGCTTCACCCACGTCGAACTGCTGCCGGTGATGGAGCATCCCTTCTACGGCTCCTGGGGCTATCAGGTCACCGGCTTCTTCGCGCCGACTTCGCGCTACGGCTCGCCGCAGGATTTCATGTTCCTCGTCGACCACCTGCACCAGCGCGGCATCGGCGTACTCCTCGACTGGGTGCCCTCGCACTTCCCCAACGACGAACACGGCCTGGCCTATTTCGACGGCACCGCGCTCTACGAACACGCCGACCCGCGCCAGGGCTACCACCCGGAATGGAGCAGCCAGATCTTCAACTACGGGCGCCACGAGGTGCGCGCCTTCCTGCTTTCCGGCGCGCTGTTCTGGCTCGACAAGTACCACATCGACGGCCTGCGCGTCGATGCCGTCGCCTCGATGCTCTATCTCGACTATGCGCGCAAGGCCGGCGAGTGGATACCCAACGAGCATGGCGGGCGCGAGAACATCAGCGCGATCCAGTTCCTGCGCCAGTTGAACGAGGCGGCGTATCGCGACTTCCCCGACACGCAGACCATCGCCGAGGAATCGACGGCCTGGCCGATGGTGTCGCGCCCCACCTGGGTCGGCGGCCTGGGTTTCGGCATGAAGTGGAACATGGGCTGGATGCACGACACGCTCGACTACTTCGCCCACGAGCCGATCCACCGCAAGTTCCACCACGACCAGATCACCTTCAGCATCTGGTACGCCTTCCAGGAAAACTTCATGCTGCCGATCTCGCACGACGAGGTGGTGCATGGCAAGGGCTCGCTGGTCGGCAAGCTGCCCGGCGACGAGTGGCAGCGCTTCGCCAATCTGCGCCTCCTGCTCGGCTACATGTGGGCGCACCCCGGCAAGAAGCTCTTGTTCATGGGCTGCGAATTCGGCCAGACGCGCGAGTGGAACCACGACACCAGCCTCGACTGGCACTTGCTGCAATACCTGCCGCATGCCGGCGCGCAGCGCTGGCTGCGCGACCTCAACGCCTGCTACAAGAGCCGTCCGGCGCTGCACGGCCGCGACTTCGGCAACGACGGTTTCGAGTGGGTGGATTGCCACGACGGCGAAGAAAGCATCGTCAGCTTCCTGCGGCGCGGGCCGCAGGGCGAAATCATGTTGGTGGCGATCAACGCCACGCCGGTGCTACGGGAGGATTACCGCATCGGCATACCGGAACTGGCGGGCGTCGGCCGCTGGCGCGAAGTGCTCAACAGCGACGCGCCGGACTACGGCGGCAGCGGCCAGGGCAACGGCGGCGGCGCGGCGGTCGAAGACTGGTCCCACCATGGCCGGCCGCGTTCGCTGCGCCTGCGCCTGCCGCCGTTGGGCGTGCTGTTCCTCGAACCGGAGCGCTGATCCGCAGTTCTCGATGGAGCGGGAAAGTCCTGTCATCGTCGCTGTCGCGGTCGCCTACCGCCCGGCGCCCGGCGAGATCGAGCGCCTGCTCGCGGCCACGCTGCCGCAGGTGCAGGCGCTCGTGCTGGTCGACAACGGTGCGGATGCCGCGCTCGGCGCCGGCCTGCCCGCCGACGCCAAACTGCACTACCTGCCGCTGGGCGACAACCTCGGCATCGCCGCCGCGCAGAATCGCGGCATCGCCGTAGCGCGCACGCTCGGCGCCAGCCATGTGCTGCTGCTCGACCAGGACAGCGAACCGGCGCCCGACTGCGTGGCGCAATTGAGCGCGGCCCACCGTGCCCTCAGCGCCGACGGCGTGCGCGTCGCGGCGGTCGGGCCAAGTTTCCACGATCCGCGCAGCGGCGTGACCTACCCCTTCGGCCGGCTGCGCGGCCTGGGGCTGGAGCATTGCCGCTGCCGCGACAGCGCCGACCGCATCGCGGTGGACATGCTGATTTCATCGGGTAGCCTGATTTCCCTGGCCTGCCTTGATGCCGTCGGCCCCTTCGACGCCAGCCTGTTCATCTACTACGTCGACAACGAATGGTGCCTGCGCGCACAAGCACGCGGCTATTGCTGCTTCGGCATCTGCGCGGCGCGCATGGCGCACCGGCACGCCGCTGCGACGCGGCGCATCTTCGGCCGCCTCGTGCCCCTGCGCAGCCCGCTCATGCATTACTACATCTACCGCAATGCCGTGCTGCTGTATCGCCGCGCCGGGGTGTCCTGGCGCTGGGGGCTGGTCGATGGCTATCGCCTCGCGCTGAAATTCGTCTTCTACGCCCTGTGCGCCCCGCCCCGCTGGGAGCAACTGCGCATGATGAGCCTGGGGCTCTGGCACGGCCTGCGCGGCTGGAGCGGCCGTTTCGACCGGTTGGAGAAGCCATGAGTGCCGTCGTCCCGGCACGTTCTGTCAGCATCAACGCCGTCGCGCCAGCGCCGAGTTTTGCGATCTGTCTCGCCGCCTTTAACGGCACACCCTGGCTGGACGAACAAGTCGCAAGCATCCTCGCTCAGGAGGACGTGGCGGTAACGCTCTGGGCCAGCGTCGATGCCTCGCAAGACGGCACCGAAGCCTGGTTCGACCAAGCGGCGGCGCGCGACGCCCGCATCCGCCTGTTGCCCCACGGCCAGCGCTTCAGCGGCGCGGCGCCCAACTTCTTCCGCCTGCTGCGCGAAGCCGACTTTTCGACTTGCGACTACGTCGCGCTCGCCGATCAGGACGACCTCTGGCATCCCGACAAGCTGCGCCGCGCGGTGGAGCAAATGCACACGCACCGCGCCGACGCCTATTCGAGCAATGTCGTCGCCTTCTGGCCCGACGGCCGCACGGCGCACCTGCACAAAGCGCAGGCGCAACGCCCCTGGGACCACCTCTTCGAAGCCGCCGGGCCGGGCTGCACCTATGTCATGCGGCGCGCACTCGCGCTCGCCATGCAGGCGGCCTTGCGCGCCGCGCCGGCCGCGACGGCCGGCATCCGCTTCCACGACTGGTTTGCCTACGCCTTCGCGCGCACGCACGGCCACACTTGGCACATCGACGACCGCCCCGGCCTGCGCTACCGCCAGCACCTGCAGAACGAACTGGGCGCCCATCGCGGCTGGCGCGCGCTGCGGCATCGCGCCGGCCTGCTGTTCGGCGGCGACCACCTCGACCAGGCGCGCCGCATCGCCCAGGCCAGCGGCGCCGTGCATCTGCCTGCGGTCCGCAACACCCTGTTCGGCGGCCGCGCCGGCCTGCTGCGCCTGGCGCTCCAGGCCGGCGCCTGCCGCCGCCGCCGCCGCGACCAGGCAGCATTTGCGCTGGCCTGTCTCTGGCTGGCCTGGCGGGGCGAAGCTAAATGAGCGCGGTGAGCGCGGAAAAAATCCTCGTCACCGGGGCCAACGGCTTCGTCGGCACCGCACTCGTCCGTCATCTGCGCGCGCAAGGCCGCGACACGCGCGCTGCGCTGCGGCGGCCGACCGTCCCAACCATGCTGGACAGCGTTGCCGTCGGCGATCTCGACGCGGACACCGACTGGCGCGCGGCGCTGGCAAACGTGACGGCAGTTGTGCACTGCGCCGGCCGCGCCCACGCCGCACGGGAAACCCATGCCGACGTACTGCCGCTGTATCGCGCCGTGAATGTCGCCGCCACCGCCCGCCTCGCGCGCCAGGCGGCGGAAGCGGGCGTGCGGCGCTTCGTCTTCCTCAGCACGATCCACGTCCTCGGCACCGTCAGCGGCACGCGGCCATTCCGCGCCGACGACCCGCCCGCACCGCGCTCGCCCTATGCCATCTCCAAGCTCGAAGCCGAGACGGCCCTCTACGCCAGCGCCGCCGCCAGCGGCATGGAACTCGTCGTCCTGCGCCCGCCGCTGATCTACGGCCCCGGCGCACGCGCCAACTTCGCCCGCCTCGTCGCCGCCGTGCGCCACGGCCTGCCGCTGCCGCTCGCCGGTATCCAAAACCGGCGCAGCCTGCTGGCGCTCGACAACCTCGTCGACCTGATCGCGCGCTGCCTCGACCATCCCGCCGCCGACGGACAAACCTTCCTCGCCGCCGACGGCGAGGACATCTCGACCACCGAACTGGTGCTGCAACTCGGCGCAGCATTGGGCCGCCGCCCCCGCTTGTTCGCCCTGCCGACCGGCGCGCTGCGTTTTGCCGCACGCCTGCTGGGCCGGGAAAGCATGGCCGAAGGACTGCTCGATTCGCTGCAAGTCGACGCCAGCGCCACTTGTGCGACGCTGCAATGGCAGCCCTCCGTGACCGTCGCGGCAGGACTGCGCCGCGCCGTGGCGCCTGCGGCATGCTGAACCTCTGGCTCGCGCCGCTCCTCGCTTTCGGCGTCAGCCTCGCGCTGGTCGGCCTCCTCGTGCATACGCGGCTGGGCCTGCGGCTGGCGCCGGACGCGCCCAACCACCGCTCGCTGCATACAAAACCAGTGCCGCGCGTCGGCGGCCTCGGCATCGTCGCCGGCACGGCCGTCGCCGCCGGCGTGAGCCAGGCGCCCAGCGCCATCGTCGCGCTCATGGGCGCGCTCTGCCTCGTCTCCCTGCTCGACGACATGCTCGACCTCGCGGCACGCACGCGCTTCGCCGCCCACCTGGCCGCAGCCGGCCTCTTCGTCCTGACGCTGCCCGGCCTGCCGCTCTGGCTCGCCCTGCCGCTGATCCTCGCTGTCGCCTGGCACACCAATCTCTACAACTTCATGGACGGCGCCAACGGCCTGGCCGGCGGCATGACCGCCATCGGTTTCGCCGCCCTGGGCCTCGCCGCCTGGCAGGGCGGCGACATGGCGCTGGCCGGCTGCGCCGGGTCCATCAGCGCCGCCGCGCTGGCTTTCCTGCTGTTCAACTTCCACCCCGCGCGCATCTTCATGGGCGATTGCGGCTCCATCCCCCTCGGCTTCGCCGCCGCCGCCCTCGGCATCCACGGCTGGCACCTCGGCCTCTGGAGCCCCTGGCTGCCGCTGCTGACGTTCTCGCCCTTCATCGCCGACGCCACAGTCACCCTGATCCGCCGCATCGCGCGCGGCGAACGCTTCTGGCAACCGCACCGCGAACACTATTACCAACGCCTGATCCGCATGGGCTGGAGCCACCGCCGCCTCGCACTCGTCGCCTACGGCCTGATGGCCATCGCCGCCGCGTTGGGCAGCGTCATCCAGCCTTTGTCGGCGGATGCGCAAGCCCTGGTGGGCGGCATTGCGCTCATGGGCTATTGGCCGCTGTTTCGCGCCATCGACCGCATCTGGCGGGAGCATCCGGCGGCGGCGGCGAGTTGATCCCGCCGTGCCGCCAACGCCGAGTTTGCCCGGCGGCGGTCGCTTCGCCCCGAGGGCCTATGCGGCAACGATATACGCTGCTCCGGGTGGGGACGTATGGGGTTACAATTTTCGTCATCCACGCCATAGGCGATATCCGCTGCGGCGCAGGGAGAAAACATGAACGCACCGCAATCGCCCAACCCGCTCGTCGAGACAGCCATTGAATTTGGCTTGAGCCTTGGACTCGACATTCCCTGGGAAACCAATGGACAAGGACAGATCATCATGAACCCACCCAGCGGGCTCATTCACGCCAAGCGCGCCGACCGGTTGATCACGCGTATGAAAGCGCTGCTGCCGGGCTGGAGCCTGTGGCCGGAAGTTGGCTTGCATACCGCCGATGGCGTGAAGGCGCCCGATCTGGCGGCGGCTTCACCCGAATTTGTCGAGAACGTGGATGCGCGCGGTTTCCTGACTGCAGCGCCGGAAATTTGCGTCGAGATCATGTCGCCAAGCAACAGTGACGAGGAAATGCGCCACAAGACCCTGCTCTATCTCGCCGCCGGCGCCCGCGAGGTGTGGATTTGCGACCGCGAGGGCCGACTGTGCTTCCATACCGGGGCAGGCGAAACCGGCGCCTCGGGCCTGGCGCCCAACATGCCGTCACTCATCGACTGAAACACACGCCATTCGCCGCGACCGCCGTCCCGCCAGCGCCGAGTTTGGCGACCTTACGCCGCCAACGCCCGCCACACCGTCATACCCTTGCTTGCCTTGTCGATCTCGGCCAGCACGCGCTCGTGTTCGACGAGTTCTTCCGTCGTGGCGACGATGATGCGGATCGGCGGGCGTTCGCCGGCGGCCAGGGCGGCGTCTTCGGCCGATTCGACTTCCAGCTCCATCATCAGGCTTTCCTGACCGCGCGTCATGGCCAGGTAGACCTCGGCGAGCAGTTCGGCGTCGAGCAGCGCGCCGTGCAATTGGCGGCCAGAGTTGTCGACGCCGAATTCGTTGCATAGCGCGTCGAGGCTGTTCTTCTTGCCGGGCCGCAGTTCGCGCGCCATCCTGAGCGTGTCGACGACGTTGGCGCAGCCGGTTTTCAGCGGCGCCTTGCCGACCAGTGCGAGTTCGTTGTCGAGGAAGCCGACGTCGAAGGGGGCGTTGTGGATGACGAGTTCGGCGCAACCGATCTCGATGACACGCTCGCCCGCGCGCCATTCCAGTCCAGTGGTTTCGGTGTCGGCGAGCATGATCTGGCGCACCGCGCTCATTGCGCTCCTACCTTGCTCACGATAGCGCCTCTTGGAGACGTTCTGCACCGGTCGTTCCAGCGCGCGCCACGCCCCAATCGCCGCCATCGTTTCCATGCGCTTGTTGGTGGTCGTCGGGGCGTGGCCCAATGCTTTTCATCATTTTTCGACAAAAAAACCGCAGATTTATGCTGAATATGCAGAAAACCTGTCATTTCTTACAGTAGGCAAAGCGATTGCAACACGCTAGGCTGCGTTTCATCCTGTCGGCATGATTCATTTGGTCTAATCACGTCATCCAATGAAGACAGGATGCTGAACTTGCAGCAATACGAAACGGTTTAGCTAGAGTCGAAGAATAGGAGATATATTCCATGTGCGTATCGACAAGGGTATCTGACAGCTGGACTAACAATATTCGCATCAGAAAACTTGCTTGCATTGCCGCGCTTGCTACTGTGGGCTTGTTTGGCTGTGACAACTCCCACGCAACCGAAACAGTGGAAATGTTCAGTTTCGGCACCACAGCCGAATATTGCGTGATAGGGCTTGAATGGAACGCCGATGTCAGTAAATGGACCCTGAGATTCAATTTAGAGGTTCCAACGTTTCATCGATTTCTTCCCGGCGATGTCTTTGTCACATTTTCACATCCGAGTACGCCCAACGCTCTCTGGTTCAGCGGCGGCGAGTCCCCCGGCACGACGGGATTCAAGCCGGCAACTTGGCACTCCTTGGCCGAACACGGTCCCACAGCCTATTACAGCGGAACGCTGAATCCCGTCATTGCAGTGAATGTAGTTTCAAAACCCGTGGATCTCTCTACGCTTGAAGGTGGCGTGGTCAGCATCGGCTACGGCCTCCGGGCCACACAGAATGCATCGGTCGCTGACTCGTATCAGGAGATGACGAGCAATCTGACGCGGACCATCAGACGCATTCCCGTGACCACCCTGCCCGCGAATACCCCCGAGACCGGCTATACGAAATATTGCTTCGTAATTACCGGAGTCAAACGTATCGACACCTGCGCGGATGCAGGATGTCTGGTGGGTACTACGACATCGAATCCCTGATCCACAAAGCTTGGCTTCAAATCGCCTTTCAAACTCGGCACTGGCGGGACGGCAGATATTTCGGCTTACGCCGCCAGCGCCCGCCACACCGTCATGCCCTTGCTTGCCTTGTCGATCTCGGCCAGCACGCGCTCGTGTTCGGCAAGTTCTTCCGTCGTGGCGGCGATGATGCGGATCGGCGGACGTTCGCCAGCGGCCGTGGCGGCGTCTTCGGCCGACTCGACTTCCAGCTCCATCATCAGGCTTTCCTGGCCGCGCGTCATGGCCAGGTAGACCTCGGCGAGCAGTTCGGCGTCGAGCAGCGCACCGTGCAACTGGCGGCCGGAGTTGTCGACGCCGAATTCGTTGCACAGCGCGTCGAGGCTGTTCTTCTTGCCGGGGCGCAGTTCGCGCGCCATCCGGAGCGTGTCGACGACGTTGGCGCAGCCGGTTTTCAGCGGCGCCTTGCCGACCAGCGTGAGTTCGTTGTCGAGGAAGCCGACGTCGAAGGGGGCGTTGTGGATGACGAGTTCGGCGTCGCGCACGAAGTCGAGAAACTCATCGACGACGGCAGCAAACTTCGGCTTGTCGGCGAGGAATTCGTCCGAGAGACCATGCACCGCCTGCGCCCCGGCGGCGATGGCGCGCTCGGGATTCAGGTAGCGGTGGAAGTGCCGGCCGGTGAGCTTGCGGCCGACGAGTTCGACGCAGCCGATTTCGATGACGCGCTCGCCCGCGCGCCATTCCAGGCCCGTGGTTTCGGTGTCGAGCATGATCTGGCGCGCCGCGCTCATTGCACGCCGCCCTTGTTCGCGATGGCGGCTCTGGCCAAGGCATCGACGCGCTCGTTCTCGACATGCCCGGCATGGCCGCGCACCCACAGCCATTCGATCTTGTGGCCGATCGTGGCGGCGTCGAGCGCCTGCCAGAGGTCGGCATTCTTCACCGGCTTCCGGTCGGCGGTTTGCCAGCCGCGCTTCTTCCAGCCATGGATCCACTCGCTGATACCCTTCTGCACATATTGCGAATCGGTGTAGACCCGCGCCGCCACCGGACGCTTGAGGGCGCGCAGGGCTTCGATCACCGCCATCATTTCCATGCGGTTGTTGGTGGTCGCCGGGGCGTAGCCCGACAACTCCTTTTCCTTGCCATCGATGCGCAGCAACGCCCCCCAGCCGCCGGGGCCAGGGTTGCCGCTGCAAGCGCCATCGGTATAGATTTCCACGGTTTCAGTCATTGTTGGTCCAGGGATTGATCAGTTTTTTGTGCCAAAGGTTTCTGCGCAGCCGGCACCAGAGCCTTGGCGCGCAACATGCGGTCTTGCCATTTCGGCGTGATCAGCCGCATGCCATGCTGGCGTTTGATCGCCTGCACGACATACACCGAACCGGCAATGGGCCACCAGCGGTCGCCGGCGGCGTCCATGAAATTCCAGCGTGCCAGCCATTGCGCCTGCCGCACCGGCGGCACGTAGCAGCCGAAGGCGCCGCCGCGCGTCTCGAAACCCAGCAGGGCGAACCAGTCGCGCAGACGCGGCACGCTGAGGTAGCGCCCCTGCCAGGGCGGCGCGCCGTCGCGGCCAGCCAGGGCGCGGCGCAGGCCCCAGAGGCTGAAGGGATTGAAGCCGGCCACCACGACATTGCCCTCGGGCACCAGCACGCGCTCAACCTCGCGCAGGATCTGATGCGGATTGGGATCGAACTCCAGCACATGCGGCAGCACCACCAGATCGACGCTGCTGGTGGCAAACGGCAGATGGTGCGGATCGCTCCTGACCGCCACGGGCCCCTGGTCGCAGCAATGCACGCGGAAGGGCATGCGGTTGGCGCGCAGGTAGTCGAGTTGGGGAAAGCCGATCTGCACGGCATTGAAGCCGAAGATGTCGGCAACTAGGAGGTCGTGCTTCTGCTGTTCCCAGGCCTGCACATACTGGCCCTGCGGCGTTTCCAGCCATGCGGAAAATCCCTCGATCGCCATTACAATCGGCCACCATGCAAATCGAACCCATTCCGGCATTCGAAGACAACTACATCTGGGCGCTGCGCCATCAGGGCGCGGTGGCGCTCGTCGACCCCGGCGAAGCCGCGCCGGCCCTGCGTTTCCTGGCTGCCAGCGGCGACCGGCTGTGCGCAATCCTCGTCACGCATCGGCACGGCGACCATATCGGCGGCATCGCCGAACTCGTCGCCCGCTATCCGGTGCCGGTCTACGGCCCGGCGCTGGAGGCGGCCGAAGTCATCACCCATCCGCTGGGCGATAGCGCGCGCGTCGCGCTGCCCGCGTTGGACGCGACGTTCGAGGTGCTGCATGTGCCGGGGCATACCTTGGGTCATATTGTCTATTATCGCCCGGAGACGCTGTTCTGCGGCGACACCTTGTTCGGCGCCGGCTGCGGTCGCGTCTTCGAAGGCACGCTGGCACAGATGCACGCTGCGCTCGCCCGGCTTGCGGCCCTGCCCGTTGCCACGCAGATTTACTGCGCCCACGAATACACCCAGTCCTGCCTGCGCTTCGCGCAACAGGTGGAACCCGACAACGCCGCCATCGCCGCACGCGTCGCCGCAGTCGCCGCCTTGCGCGCCGCCGGCCGGCCCAGCGTGCCGACGACGTTGGCGGACGAACTCGCGACCAATCCCTTCCTGCGCTGGAACGCCCCCGCCGTGATCGCCGCCGCCGCTGCCTGGCTGGGCCATCCTCCCGCAGACAACGCCGAAACCTTCGCCGCCATCCGCACCTGGCGGGACAAGCTCTAACCATTACCCCACGATTACCCCACGAGGAGATTTCCCCATGAAAAAAATGCTTGCCGCCGCCCTGCTCGCCAGCGCGACCCTGCCCGCCCTCGCCGCCGATGCTGTGAAGGTCGGCTTCCTCTCCACCCTCTCCGGCCCGGCTGCCGGCCTCGGCGTGGACATCCGCGATGGCTTCCAGCTCGCCATGAAGCATCTGAACGGTAAGCTCGGCGACCGGCCCGCCGAGGTGATCGTCGCCGACGACAAACAGGACCCGAACACCGCCAAGCAGACCGCCGAACGCTTCCTCAAGAAGGACAAGGTCGATTTCATGACCGGCATCGTCTTCTCCAACATCCTGCTCACCGTCGCCAAGCCGGTATTCGACAGCCAGACTTTCTACATCTCCGCCAACGCCGGCCCCTCGCAACTCGCCGGCGCGGAATGCAACCCCTACTTCTTCAATGTGGCCTGGCAGAACGACAACGTCGCGGAGGCCATGGGCAAGTGGGCAACCGATCAGGGCATGAAGAACGTGATCGGCATCGCGCCCAACTATCCCGGCGGCAAGGACGCCCTCAACGGTTTCAAGCGTTTCTACAAGGGCAATATCGCCGACGAGATGTACACCAAGCTCGGCCAGCTCGACTACGCCGCCGAACTCGCCCAGTTGCGCGCCGCCAAGCCCGACGCCGTGTTCTTCTTCCTGCCGGGCGGCATGGGCATCAACTTCGTCAAGCAATTCGTCGCCGCCGGTCTGTCGAAGGACATCCGCCTGATCACCTCCGGTTTCTCCGCCGACGAGGACACCATTCCCGCCGTCGGCGAGCCGATGCTCGGCCTGTTCAACTCCTCGCATTGGGCCTTCGACCTCGACAACGCGGCGAACAAGAAATTCGTCGCCGACTTCGAGAAGGAATACAAGCGCATTCCCTCGCTCTACGCTTCGCAGGGCTATGACGCGGCGATGCTGATGGATTCCGCCGTGCGCCAGACCAAGGGCAAGCTCGACGACAAGGCCGCGCTGCGGAAGGCGTTCGAAGCGGCCAAGTTCGCCTCGGTGCGCGGCAAGTTCAAGTTCAACAGCAACCACTATCCGGTGCAGGACTACTTCTTGCGCGTCGTGCGCAAGGACGAGAAGGGCCGCATCACCAACAAGCTGATGGGCACCATCTTCGCCGACCACGCCGACGCCTACGTCGGCCAGTGCAAGATGCCGAAGTAGGACCGCCATCCCGCCAGTCCCCAAAAGGGATTCCCTTCGGTCACGCCGGATTTTCATGTCGCAGTTGATCCTCGAACAGGCCCTGAACGGCCTGCAATTCGGTCTCATGCTGTTTTTGCTCGCGGCCGGGCTCACGCTCGTCTTCGGCATCATGGACATGATCAACCTGTCGCACGGCTCGCTCTACATGGGCGGCGCCTATCTGGGCGCGGCGGCGGCGCAGGCCTCGGGCTCGTTTTTGCTGGGCGTGGTCGCAGCGATGCTGGGCATGGCGGCGGTCGGCGTCGTGCTGGAGCTGCTGCTGCTGCGGCGGCTGTACCGGCGCGACCACCTCGCCCAGGTGCTGGCGACCTTCGCGCTGATCCTGATCAGCAACGAGACGGTGCGCATGATCTGGGGGCCACAACCGCTCATGCTCAACCCGCCCGCCGCGCTGGCCGGACCGGTCGAGCTGTTCGGCTTCAGCTATCCGGCCTATCGCCTGCTGATCGTCGGCGTCGGCCTGGCGGTGGCCGCCTTCCTCTATCTGCTGGTCGGCCACACGCGCGCCGGCATGTGGGTGCGCGCCGGCGCGTCCAACCGCGAGATGGCCGAGGCGCTCGGCGTCGATGTGCGTCTCCTGTTCACCGGCATCTTCGCGCTCGGCGCGGCACTCTGCGCGGCGGCCGGCGTGCTGCTCGGCCCGCTCCTGGCGGTGCAGGTGGGCATGGGCGAGAACATCCTGATCCTCGCCTTCGTCGTCATCGTCATCGGCGGCATCGGCTCGATTCGCGGCGCCCTGGTCGGCAGCCTGCTGGTCGGCATGGTCGACACCCTGGGCCGCGCGCTGCTGCCCACGCTCTTGCGCGCCGTCGCCACACCCGAGGTCGCCGGCAATCTCGGACCGGCGCTCGCCTCCATCGCCATCTACGTGCTGATGGCCGGCGTGCTGTTCTTCCGCCCCGCCGGCCTGTTCCCGGCACGCGCATGAGCCACATGCGCCGCGCCGATCTGTTCGAACTCGCCGCGCTGGGTGCGGCCGTCCTGTTGCCCTTGGCACTGCAAGCGATGGGCGAGGAGTTCTACATCGGCTTCGCCGCGCGCCTCTTAATCTTCGCGCTGGCCGCCACCAGCCTCAACTTTGTCGTCGGCTACGGCGGCATGATCGCCTTCGGCCACGCCGCCTTCTTCGGCGGCGGCGCCTACGTCGTCGCACTGGCGATGCAGGCGGAACTCTTCGCCGCCTGGCTCGTCTGGCCGCTTGCCGCGCTCGGCACCGCGCTCGCGGCGCTGGCCATCGGCGCGCTCTCGCTGCGCACGCGCGGCGTGTACTTCATCATGATCACGCTGGCCTTCGCCCAGATGATCTACTACACCGTCATCTCGCTGAAATTCGCCGGCGGCGACGACGGCCTGCCGCTGCCGCAACGCTCGACGCTCGCGCCCCTCGACCTCGCCGACGACCGGGTGCTTTACTGGGTCGCACTGGCGCTGCTCGCCGCCGGCCTGTACGCGTTGAAGCGCCTCGCCGCCTCGCGCTACGGTCGCGCCCTGGCCGGCTTGCGGCAGAACGAGGCGCGCATGGAAGCGCTGGGCTATCCGGTCGCGCGCTTGAAACTGGTTTGCTTCGTCGCCGGCGCGGCGGTCGCCGGATTGGCCGGCGCGCTGCTCGCCAACCAGAACGGACTGGCCAGCCCGACGCAGCTGTACTGGACGCAATCCGGCATGCTGCTGGTGATGGTCATCCTCGGCGGCGTCGGCCAGCGCTACGGCGGCGTGCTCGGCGCCATCGCCCTGCTCGGTCTGGAAGAGGCGCTTGGCCGCGTCACCGAGCACAGCCATTTCTACGTCGGCTTCGCGCTGCTCGCGGTGGTGCTGTGGGCGCCGCGCGGTCTGGCGGGGCTGCTGGAGCCAGGGAAGCGCAGGCAATGAGCGTGCTCCTCGACATCGCCGGACTGAAGCGCCACTTCGGCGGCTTGTGGGCGACCAACGGCGTCGACCTCGCCGTGCGGGAAGGCGAGATCCACGCGCTGATCGGCCCCAACGGCGCGGGCAAGACAACGCTGATCCACCTGATCTCGGGCGCACTCGCGCCCGACGCCGGGCGCATCCTGTTCGACGGCGCCGATGTCGCGCGTCTGCCGATGCACGCGCGCGTGGCGCGCGGCATCGCACGCTCGCACCAGATCACACAAGTGTTTCCCTCATTGTCGCTGCTGGAAAACCTGCGCCTCGCGGTGCAATCGCGCACGCGCGACTGGGGCTCCAGCTTCCAGTTTTGGCGTCCCGCCAGCGCCGACTTTCGCATGATCGAAGAAGCCGAAGACTGGCTCGGCCGCGTCGGTCTCGCCGAGCAGGCCGGCACGCCCGCCAAGGACGTTTCGCACGGCGAACAGCGCGCGCTGGAACTCGCCATGGCGCTCGCCACGCGCCCGCGCCTGTTGCTGCTCGACGAGCCGATGGCCGGCATGGGGCCGGAGGAATCGGCACACATGGCGCGGCTGATCGCCGCGCTGAAAGGCGAGCAGACCGTGCTGCTGGTCGAGCACGACATGGACATCGTCTTCCGCCTCGCCGACCGCGTCGCGGTGCTCGTCGCCGGCCGCATCATCGTCAGCGACACGCCCGCCGCCGTGCGCGACCATCCCGAAGTGCGGCGCGCCTATCTGGGCGACGAACTGCCATGACCGCGCTGCTCGAAGCCCACGCCATCGAGGCCGCCTACGGCGCCAGCCAGGTGCTGTTCGGCATCGACCTGACGATCCGCAGCGGCGAAGTCGCCACCCTGCTGGGCCGGAACGGCATGGGCAAGACCACCACGGTGCGCACCCTCTGCGGCCTGACGCCGGCGCGGCGCGGCGCAATTCGCCTCGCCGGCCGGGAAATCGGCGGACTGGCGCCGCACGCTATCGCCCGCCTGGGCATCGGCCTGGTGCCGGAAGGCCGTCAGATCTTCCCCAACCTGACGGTAAAGGAGCATCTGCTCGCCTTCGCCGCCAACCGCCACAACGCCGCAGATCCTTGGTCCGCCGCCAAGGTCTTCGCTTTTTTCCCCCAACTCGCCGCACGCCAGCATCATCTCGGCAACCAGCTTTCCGGCGGCGAACAGCAGATGCTCGCCATCGGCCGCGCGCTCAGCGCCAATCCGCGCCTCCTGATCCTCGACGAGGCCACCGAGGGGCTCGCGCCGCTGATCCGCGAGGAAATCTGGCGCTGCCTCGCCGCCCTGCGCGCGGCGGGCCAGACCATTCTGGTCATCGACAAGTATGTCGAACGCCTGATCGAACTCGCCGATCATCACACCATCGTCGAAAAAGGCCGCGTCGTCTGGCAGGGCGACTCGACCGCGCTTGCCGCCGACCACGGCATCTGGCACCGCTACCTCGGGGTATAGTCCCGCGCATCCCATTGAAACTCCCATAAAATGGCCCGCATGGACACCCCCCTGCTACTCGTGGTCGAAGACGAACCCATCGGCCAGGCAGTACTGCTCGATATGCTGCATGCCAACGGCTACGCGACGATCACCGCTGAAACGGGCGCCAAGGCATGGGAAGCAATCGTGCTGAATCGCGACCGGCTGGATGCCATCCTGCTCGACCGGCTCTTGCCCGATATGGACAGCCTGACGCTGTTGCAACGCATGAAAGCCGACAAGCACACGCCGCCGGTGCCGGTGATCATGCAAACTTCATTGTCGAGCGAAGCGGATATTGCCGACGGCATGAAGGCCGGCGCCTACTACTACCTGACCAAACCTTTCGCCGCCGACACCCTGCTGCCCATCGTCCGCGCCGCCGTGCGCGACTGGCGCGACTACCTGCTGATCCAGAACAGCCTGCACCGCTCGCGCAGCATCCTCGACCATCTGGAGCGCGCCGAATTCTGGTTCCGCACTCAGGAAGAAGCGCGCGAACTGGCGACCCAACTGGCCCACCTCGCCCCCAACCCGCAGCGCGTCGTGCTCGGACTCACCGAATTGATGCTGAATGCCGTCGAACACGGCAACCTCGGCATCGGCTATGCGGAAAAATCGGCCCTGATCGTCGACGACCAACTCACCGCCGAGGTCGATTACCGCCTCGCCACACCCAAGTACGGCACACGACGGGCTCGGCTTCTGTTCGAGCGTCAGCCCGCCGCCCTGACTTTCGTCATCCGCGACGAAGGCGCGGGATTCGACTGGACGCAGTATGTCGAGATGTCGCCTGCGCGCGCCTTCGACACCCACGGTCGCGGCATCGCGATGTCGCGCCTGATCAGTTTCGACCACATCGAATACCGTGGCTGCGGCAACGAGGTCGTCTGCCGCATCGACGCCACCAACTAAACGCACCGCCATGTCCCCAGCGCAAACGCAAAGCCCGCCCTTACCCGCGTATTACCGGATCGGCATCGAAGCGATGGATAACCAGCACGCACGCTGGATTCATCTGATCGAAAAATTCAAGAGTGTCGGCGCCGGCCATTTGCTGGAACCCGCAGGCGTCGATGCCGCGCGGCACGCCATCGAACAATTGCTCGAATACACCAAGATGCATTTCGCCAGCGAGGAAGAGCTGCTGAAAAAAGTGCGCTTCCCAGGACAGGAAGCCCACCGCCAGGCGCACCGCAAACTCGAAACCGCCGTCGTCGCGCTCGCTGACGAAATCCGCGCCCACAGCCAGCACCTCACGCCGCTCAAGCTCAACCTGCTCGCCACCATCTGGCTGATGGAACACATCGACACCGAAGACCGGCAATACGCGCGCTTCATCCTCGACGCGCAAGCGTCCAAGCCCTGAGCGGCACGCTGGCATTCCCTGTCGCCCTCGCTTACACTGCTGCACCTTCGTTCGGCGGCACCCTGTTCCTAACGCCTTCGCCTATGCTCCAAGTCTGCATTTCCCGTCTGCTGCTCGTCTCCTGGTTCGGCATCGCCTCCCTCTGTAGTGCCGCCACCGACATTGCTCTCCCGCCATCCGATCCATCGCTGCCCGCATTCGAACCGACAACGCAGCTCACGCTGAGCCCGTCGCTGAACCAGCCGGACGGCTTCGAAACGCCGCGCGTGCTGACACCGCTACCCATCTCGCTGACGCTACCGGTGCAAGCCATCCGGGACGATGCGCCTGCGCCGCCCACTATCGATCTCACAGTCGCGCCCGACAGCCTCTGGCAACGCGTGCGCAATGGCTTCGGCATGGCCGACCTACATGCTCCGCTGGTCGCAGAGCGTCAGTCCTGGTATCTCAACCGCCCGGATATGCTGCGGCGACTATTCGAACGCGGACGTCCCTACCTCTACCACATCGTCACCGAACTCGAAAAGCGCGGCATGCCGACCGAACTGGCCCTGCTGCCGATGGTGGAAAGCGCCTTCAATCCCATGGCCCAGTCCAGCGCGCGCGCGCTCGGCATCTGGCAGTTCATTCCCTCCACCGGCAAGAACTACAAACTCGACCAGAACTGGTGGGTAGACGAACGTCGCGACATCATCGCCTCGACCGAGGCGGCGCTCGATTATTTGCAGAACATCTACGAAATGCACGGCGACTGGCATCTCGCCCTCGCCTCCTACAACTGGGGCGAAAACTCCGTCGCCCGCGCCATCGCCAAGAACGAGGCGCGCGGCTTGCCGACCGATTACGCCAACCTGACCATGCCGGTCGAAACGCGTTACTACGTGCCGAAGTTGCAAGCCTTGAAGAACATCCTCGCCCAGCCCGATCTGTTTGGCATCCAGCTTCCCGGCGTAGCCAACCAGCCCTATTTCGAAACCGTGATGAAGCCGACGCGCATGGACGTGGCCGTCGCCGCACGGCTGGCGGAAATTCCCCTTGAGGAATTCGTCTCGCTCAATCCCGCTTACCACCGGCCGGTAATGAACGGCAACCAGGCTGGTCCGCTGGTACTGCCGGCCTCCAAGGTCGACACCTTCCTCGCCAACCTGCAACGCTATGAGGCCCAGGATATTCCGCTGTCGAACTGGCAGACCTACCAGATGAAGCGCGGCGAAACCCTGGACAAGATCGCCCTACGCTTCGACATCGGCGCAGCGCGGCTCAAGCAGATCAACGGCATCACGCCGCGCGTCAAACTCGGCCCCGGTTTCAACCTGCTGGTGCCGCGCCCCGGCGGCCAAGCGAACCCGGACTTGATCGCACGCGCCCTGCCGCAATTGCCTGCGGAAAAAGCCGTCGCCAAGTCGCGGCCAGTGGCGAAATCCGCCGGCAAGCGCATCGTCGGCAAGCCCGTTGCGGCGAAAGGCGGCAAGCCGCGCCCCGGCGCAAAACCAGTGGTCAAAAAGGCGCAGGGCAAACCCGCCGCCAAACCGGCGGCGAAGAAACGCTAGCGCTTCAGGCGAAGAAACAACTCACCGCATGCGTCGGCGAAAACGCCGTCGCTTCTGGATAACTCTCGCGGCAACGCTCCGCCGCGCGCGGACAGCGCGGATGGAAATGGCAGCCGGTCGGCGGATTGGCCGGCGAGGGCGGATCGCCCGCCACGCGCACATACGCGTTGTTGCCCGAGATCCGGGGCACCGCCGCCAGGAGCGCCTGCGTGTAGGGATGGCGTGCGCTGCGCAACACCTCATCGACCGTGCCGCGCTCGACGATGCGGCCGAGATACATCACCGCGACCTCTTGCGCCAAATGGTCCACCACCGCGATGTTGTGGGTGATGAAGAGGTAGGCGAGCCCCAGCCGCGCCTGCAAATCGACGAGCAGGTTGAGCACCTGCGCCTGCACCGAAACGTCGAGCGCGCTGGTCGGTTCGTCGCAGATCAGAATGCGCGGTTCGACCGCCAGGGCGCGCGCGATGGCGATGCGCTGGCGCTGTCCGCCGGAGAACTCGTGCGGGTAGCGCCCGACCATCTCGGCGGAGAGCCCCACCTGTTCGAGCAGCGCGACGGCGTGCGCGGCGTGGTCCACGCCCGGTTTCAGGGCGCGCAGCCCTTCGACCACGATCTCGCCGACGCGCAAGCGCGGATTGAGCGAACCGAAAGGATCCTGGAATACCATCTGCATGCGATCCGGCGCCAAGCCGCGTAGCGCTTCGCCTTGCAGCCGCAACGTACCGGCCGTCGGCGCCTGGAGACCCAGAATCGCCTTGCCCACCGTGGTCTTGCCGCAGCCCGACTCGCCCACCAAAGCCAGCGTGCTGCCGGCCTGCAAGTTCAGCGACACGCCATCGACGGCGCGCACCTGGCCGACCGTGCGACGCAGCACGCCGCGCCGGATGGGGAAATGCAGCTTGAGATCGCGTACCTCCAACAGGATAGCGGTGGCGGCGGGTGCGACAGCCGCGTCTGCGGCCGCGCCCGCCAGCGCCACGCGGGCGGCGGCGTTTTCCAGATGGCAACGCACCGTATGGCCCGGCGCATGCTCGCGCCAGGGCGGCGGCGCCGTATGGCAGACGGCCAAGGCATCGCTACAGCGGGCGACGAAGCGGCAGCCGGCATGCTGTACGGTCGGGGGCGGGACATTGCCGGGGATCGCGAAAAGTCGGCTATGGCGGGACGCCGTTTCGGGCAAGGCGGCGAACAGCCGGCGCGTGTAGGGATGCCCTGGCGCGGCAAAGAAGGCCGCACGCGGCGCGACCTCGACCAGATGGCCGGCGTACATCACGCCGACGCGGTCCGCCATCTGCGCCACCACGCCGAGATCGTGGCTGATGAGCAGCATCGCCATCGCGCGTGCGCGCTGCAAGCCGCGCAACAGGTCGAGCACCTGGGCCTGGATGGTGACGTCGAGCGCCGTGGTCGGCTCGTCGGCGATCAGCAGTTCCGGCGCACCGGCCAGCGCCATGGCAATCATCGCGCGCTGCTTCATGCCGCCCGACATCTGAAACGGATATTCGCCCGCGCGCCGCGCCGGGTCGGGAATGCCGACGGCGGCCAACAACTCGACCACTTTGTCGCCGGCGGCCTGGCCCGCGTGCAGCCGCAAGGCCTCGGCGATCTGCGCGCCGACGGTCATCACCGGATTCAAGCTGGAGGACGGCTCCTGGAAGATCATGGCGACCCGTCCGCCGCGCACGCCGCGCATCTGCGCCTCGGTAAGCGCACATAAATCGGCGTCGGCAAGCCGCACGGCACCCGCCACGATGCGCGCCACGGGCGGCAGCAAGCGCAGCAGCGCCAGCGCCGTCATCGATTTGCCGCAGCCCGACTCGCCCAGCAAGGCGAAAGTCTCGCCCGCCGCGATGTCGAAGGACACGCCATCGACCGGCTGGGACTGGCCGATGGCGATGCAGAGATCACGCACGGACAGAAGCATCATCCGATTTCCCGCCATTCCGCAGTCAGGCCCAGCATCTTTACGTCAATGAGACTCGCCATTGGGAAACCAACTGCGCAGTGCCGTTGCGATAGCCTCAAAAGATTCGCAAGCCAGCAGCGCTCGGACACTGGCGCGTTCGCCGATTTCTTGGAAATTGCGCGGCGAAATGGTTAAGCGCAGTCGTTCGCGTATCAGGCGCTCGAACAACTCCTTCGGCGAGTGCCGCTTCAATTCGTCTACCGACTTTCCCAGCTTGGTAGCGGACTCCTGCTGCCATTGCCGTAACTGCGCCGTCGTCAATCCGCAATGGGCAGCCACCGCTGTCTCGCAATACCAGAGCCACTGCTCAAGTTCGGGCACCAGCACCGCGACGCGATGATTGCCGCTCCAGGTGAAAGAATCCAGTTTGTCGCCAATTTCCTCGGCCACGAGGTTCGGCGAATGGCGATGCTCGCGCCCGGAACCATGATGATCCCAGATCAACAATACTCTGCGATACATCCCCTTTTTCATGCGAACCAGTTCCGCACCGCTTTGCACCATGCCCGCATCGCGCAATGGATGTCGCTCTATATCGAACTCGACCGGTCGAATTCCCAAGGCTGCAGGCTTCTGCAAGATGCTGCGCAAGAAGGCCAGCGCATCGGCATCCGCAACATAGACCAACAAATCCTTCATTCCAGAACTCCGGCGGCAAACACGATGCCCAAATCGGGCGAACCGTCCCAATTCTTTAGCATCGGATGACTCTTTCCCGGTGTGACATGAGCGCCGAATTCGTCGCGGCGGAAGCACAGCAATGGTTCGATACCGCACTGCTGAACGACAAACGGTGAATGCGTGGCCAGAATCATCTGGGCGCCAGGAATCGCGGAGAGGGAACGCAGGATGATTTCCAGCGCCTTGGGATGTACGCCATTTTCAGGCTCTTCCACCATATAGACCGCCGCCTCGGCAGGAAGAAAGGCGGGGATGGTCAGGGCCAGCATCCGTAAGGTTCCGTCGCTCAACACCCAACTCGGAGCCTCCAGTCCGCTTTCATACCGTAATAGCAGGTATTCCGCATTATCGGCTTGCCGCCTGGCCCAACCGATTGCTTTGAGATCGGGCAAGGCATAGCGCAGGTGCTCTGTCCACCGGGCAACCGGTGTCCCTGATTTCGCCCAGAACGGCCCCATACCGCCGTTGGCGCCTAGCAAACGGCCGACCACGCGCGCGAGATTGGTACCGTCCAGATCAAGTTCGGTTGAACGCGTCGCAGGGCAAGGCAAACGCATCGCCGGACTGTTGAGTTGAATGTAGCGAACTCCCTGCGTCAGGAAACGCCTTACCGCATTGGCGGTCGGATAGCGCTCTTCATCTGGCGGCGTCAGCCCGAGCGTCAACTTGTCGAGGCCGAAATTGAACGAATCCTGATAGCTGCCTTTTTCTCGCGAGTAAAAGTCGGTTCCATTCGATGTCTTGCCAAGCAGACGCTTCGGTTTGACTTTCGGGCTGAAGTTCAGCGGCTCGCCGCTAGGTAACCAGGCCCGGGAATACTGCCGCAGCGACTCGTCATCAACGCAAACACCGGCCTTGGCGTCTTGCCGAATCGCCAACCGATAATTCAACAGAGTCTCTGCTAATTCCGGCTTCTGCTCCGACAAATCGAGCCATAACTCGATCTCAATCACACCGCCCTGACGCAACCACGTCAAATCCCTGAAATCCGCAATATGACGCGTTTCCACCGCCGAGGCCGGTCCTTGCACCAGACAGTCGCGCACAAAGTCGACAGCATCGAGAAACGTGGTTTTGCCTACGCCGTTGGGCCCTACCAACACATGAAAACGCTCAAGCGGCAAATTGACCAGTTCCCTGATGCCCTTGAAGTTCTTGATGGTCAAACCAACAATCATAATCTCGCCCTCATGTCTGCCTAAGAACGTGGTACTCAGCCCGCCGATGACTGCATCGCTGACTCGTTAGTATTGGGATTGTCGCCGATCTCATGCCATTTTCACTTTACCGCTCGCGGATCGAAAGCGTCGCGCACGACGTCGGCGAACAAGTTAGCTGCCAGCACCAACACGAACATGAAGACGAAAGCCGCCACGAGCGACCACCAGACCATGGGGTCGCGCGCCAGCTCCATGCGCGCGGTGTTGATCATGCTGCCGAAACTGATGGTGTTGGCGTCGACGCCGATGCCGATGTAGGAGAGCACGGCCTCGGCCAGCACCAGGCCGGAGAAGTCCATGACGATGGCGATCATGACGATGTGCATGGCATTCGGCAGGACGTGGCGCCACAGGATGCGCGCGCCGGAAACGCCCAGGGCGCGCGCTGCCTGGACGTACTCCAGCTCGCGCAGCTTGAGCGTCTCGCCGCGCAGCAGGCGGCACAGCCCGGTCCAGCTCGTGATGCCGAGAATGGCGCACAGCGCCAGCAGACGCGCGTCGGAACGCTCGGCCGCCGTGGCGAACCATTCGGGATGGGTGTCGATGGCGATCTGCATCGTCAGCACGGCGGCGGCGATCAACAGCACGCCGGGGATCGAGTTGAGCGTGGTGTAGAGATACTGGATGACATCGTCGATCCAGCCGCCGGCATAGCCCGCCACGAGCCCGAGCAGCACGGCCGCCGGCAACATCACGAGCGTGGTCAGCGTGCCGATCAGGAGGCCGGTGCGGATGCTTTTCAGCGTGAGGTAGAACACATCCTGCCCGACCTTGTCGGTGCCGAGCACATGGTAGTCGCCGGCCAGCGCGACGACCGGCCCAGCGACCAGCGCGAGCGCCAGCAAGGTATGCAGGCAGGCATCCCAGGCCAGGGCCGGCGCGGCGCGGCGCCAGGGCGCGCTCGCCAGGACGAGGGCGAGCCAGACGAGCAGACCGAGCGCCAGGCCTTGCCCGACGCGGAGGGCGATATCCGCAGTGTGCTCGGCTTCTGCGGCGAGATGCGCGCCGCCAAATTTGAGGCGTGGAAAGTCGCGCCCCAGCGCGCCCTCGATACTCTCCTTGGCGAACAGGCGGGTCGCCAACGGCGCGGAGTAGGTGCGCTCCTGGCGCGTGCGCAAACCGGTCAGCAGGGCATCGAGCGCGGAGCGTACCTCGACGGCATAGTTTTCCTGGGCGCCGGGCAGACGCTCGCGGTAGTGCAGGGAATCGAGCACGGCGACCAGCACGAAGGCTGCCAGCACGGTAGCCGCCGCCATGCCGACACGGCTCGTGCCGACGCGGCGCCAGGCCAGGCGCAGGTGTTCGGTACGCGCCGCCCAGATGCCGCCCGCCAGCGCCACCGCGAGCAGCAGGAAGAACAGCGCGTCCGACCAGAGCAGGATGGGCTTGAACATTACTGGAGCCTGATGCGCGGATCTGCCAGGGTGTAGGAAATGTCGGTCAGTAGCAGGCCAACGATATAGAGCGCGGAGCCGATGAAGACCATGGCGCGCACCACGGCGAAATCCTGCGCTTGAATCGCGTCGATGGTGTAGCTGCCGAGGCCGGGAATGCCGAAGAAGGCTTCGATCAGCAGACTGCCCATGAACAGGGTCGGGATGACCACCACCGCGCCGGTGAGGATGGGGATGGCGGCGTTGCGCAGCACGTGGCGGAACAACACCCAGCTTTCCGCCAAGCCCTTGGCGCGCGCCGTGCGCACATAGTCGCGCGTGTATTCCTCCAGGAAGATGGTGCGATACCAGCGCGTCGAGGAACCCAGCCCCGCCAGCAGGCTGACGAGTACCGGCAGGACGACGAACTTGAGCGCCGTCAGTCCTTCGGCATAGCCCGAGATCGGCACCAGATGCCAGACCTTGGCAACCAGCCACTGCCCGCCGATGATGTAGAACAAACTCGACACCGACATCAGCGCCACGCACAGCACCACGCCCGCGAGATCCAGATAGCTGGCACGGAAATACACCAGCAGCAGGGCAAACGCAATCGCGGAGAACAGCCCGAGCACGAACACCGGCACCGCCACGGCGAGGCTCGGCCCCATGCGTTGCCCGATCTCGCGCGCGATGTCACGGCCGTCGTCGGCGCTGCCGAAATCGAGGGCGAACATCTTCAGCGATTTGGCAAAGAAAATGGTTTCGGCGAGCTTGTCGCTACCCTCAGCCGCGGCGTTCCAGAACAAGGGTTTGTCGTAGCCGCGCGCCGCCTTCCATTTCTCGATGGCCTCGGGCGTAACGCGTTTCACGCCGAGCTGCATGCGCGCCATGTCGTCCGGCGTGTTGACGACGAAGAACAGCGCGAAGGTGATGACATTCACGCCGATCAGGATCGGCAGGGCATACAGCAGGCGGCGGATCAGGTAGGCAAGCATCGGGGCGGACTATACCAAGCCGGGCGGTAAAATGACGCCACCGAAAACCGAATGGAAACCCGCCCCCATGACCTTATCCCTGCGTCTTTGCGCCACCCTGCTCGGCCTGCTGGCGCTGCCCGCCCTAGCCCAGGAAATCGCCGCCCCGGAAGCCTACGAGGCAATCCGCGCTGGCAAGCTCAAGCTGATCGACATCCGCACGCCGCCCGAGTGGAAACAGACCGGCGTCGCCCAGGGCGCAAGCCTCGTCAACATGATCCACCCAAACGGCGCGGCAGGCTTTCTCGACGCCGTGCTAAGCAAAGTCGGCGGTGACAGGACGGCGCCGATCGCCCTCATCTGCCGTACCGGCAATCGCACCACCCAGGTACAGAAGTTCCTCCAGGCGCAGGGCTTCACGCATGTGCTCAACATCCGCGAAGGCATGGCCGGCAGCGCAGCCGGTCCCGGCTGGCTGGCGCGCAAGCTGCCGACCGAGCCTTGCAGCGTCTGCTAACGCCGCCGCTCAGCGCATCTCGAAAATCTTGTGGAAATTGCCCAGGCGCAGGGCATCCAGCAACAAACCCCGGCAATTCGCCAGCACCAGCGTCTTGCCCTCCTTGGTCAGCAGATCGCGACAAGCGAGCAGACCACCCATCGCCAAGCTGTCGAGGTAGTCGAGTTTGCCGCAATCGACCACCACCTCGCGCGACTGGTGATCGATGCAGCTACGGATCGCCTTGCGGAACTGCGAGACGGTGGTGTGATCGAGCCGACCGGACAAATCGACCAAGGTCGACTGTCCCGCTTCGCGGATTTGGCATGTCAGTTCTTGAGTCATTTCATTGCCCTCCATATGTCATATTTTTATCATACGCTACGCACAACCGGCGCAGGCGTGTCGGATTTCACGACGGCGTCGCAATCGCAGCCGGCACCTGCCGCAATCCAGCGCCGGGCCAGACGGCCGGCCAGTCCTGCCAGCGCACGCGGCAACCAGCGCAGATGCACGCCCGGCGCCACCACCAGACCGCAGACAAACCGGGTCACATCCGCCCGCCAGGTCAAGGCCGGGCAACTGCCGCTACGGTGGCTCAACAGCGCCCGGCTCAAGGGACAGGGGGCGATGGCACAGCATACGCCGCAACCGTTGCAAGCCGCACCGACAGCCGGTTTGTCCGGCGCGGCGGCAGGCAAGGCAAGGCTGAGATCGTCGTCGCTAGGGCTCATGTCGGGCAGGCTATTCGAGCCGAAATTCTACCGGCAGCAACACCTGGCGCGCGCCGCCGGGCAATGCGCCGATGCGGCCAGCCGCCGCCAGCGCCGCCGCGTCGAGAATGGCATGGCCGGAACCGCCGGCAATCTCGACCGCCGTCACCGTGCCCGTGGCCGACAAGCTCAACAACAGCACGACACGCCCCTCCAAGCCGCGTTCGATGGCGGCGCGCGGGTAGAACTCTTCGCGCGTCAGCGCCGCCATTGCCGCGTTCAAGGCGCGACCGCGCAAGGGACGCGGCGCCTCGGTCGGGCGCACTGCAGTCGGGCGCGATTGCGGACTGGGCACCACGGCGGTCGGCGCCGGCTTCAGCGTCGCGGCACTAACGGTTTCGCTCGACTTCGACTCTTCCGGAGGGTGGGTCGCCAAGGCCGGCGCGGCAAAGCTCACGTCCAGCGCGGGTACAGGCACGGGCGCTTGGGCAGGCCGGGGGGCGCTGGCGCGCGGCAGCAGGACGGCAACGTGCAGGACAAGACTCAACGCCAGCGCCAGCCCGAGCCGGACGCCCGGTGTGCCGGAACGCAGAGAAATCGCCATCATGGTAGGCGAATGCTACCGCAGCGCAGGTAGACTGCGCGTCTCGCATCGAACCGAAGCTACCCTCATGAAACGCCCGATCGCCTTGCTGTGCCTGCTTTTCGCCCTCATGCCCGCCCTCGTCCGCGCCGAGTTGCCGGATGCGGCGCGCTTTTCCGCCGCACTCGAACTCGGTGACGTCGCCCAGGCGCGCGCCTGGCTGGACGAGGGGCTCGACCCGAATTTCGAAGGCACGCTGATCGGCACCGGCCTGATGATCGGCGCCTGGGAGGGCAACATTGCGCTGATGGAACTCTTCCTCAGCCGGGGCGCGGACATGCACCGTGCCAACCGCCATGGCGAGACGGCACTGATGCTGGCCGCCTGGAAAAACCGCCGCGCCGCCATGCAATGGCTGATCGAGCACGGCGCCCGGCCAAATCGCGGCGACGCCGCCACGCGCGAGTGGACGGCCCTGCACTACGCCAGCTTCGCCGGCCACGCCGACTTGATCGACGACCTGCTGACGGCCGGCGCCGATGTCAACGCGCGCTCCACCAACGGCTCGACAGTGGTGATGATGGCCGCGCGCGAAGGCCACGCCGCCATCGCCAAGCGCCTGCTCGACGCAGGCGCGAATCCGGCGATCAAGAACGAACAGGACGACGACGCCGTCGCCTGGGCCATGCGCCAGGGCCATTACGACATCGCCAAGAGCTTCACCAGCGCCGAAAACTTCGCCGCGCTGGCGCGCGCGGCGGCAGCCAAACCGCTGCCCAAGGCACTCCGCTCCATGCCCGTGCCCGATGTCGTCGAGGAACAACTGCGCATGGCGCGGCTGGCCGAGGCGAAAGGCCGGCGCGGCGACGCGCTCGACGCCTATCGCAAGGCGCTGGCGCTGCTGAAAGCCCAGCAGGAACCGCGCAAACTCGGCACTGGCGGGACGGCGAAATCCGCCAAGGCCAGTGCCGCCGGCACGCCCAGCGCCCTGGTGATCAGCGCCAAGCGCGGGCAACCCGAACGGCAAACCATGTCCTTCACCCAAGCGGTCAAGGACGCGCCCGGTGTCGACCAGTTGCTCGAACAAGCTCGCGCCGCCGAAGCTGCCGGCAAACCGCAGGAAGCGCTGCGGCTGTTCCGCGAAGCCTCCGCCCGCCTCAAGGCCGGACGGGAGTAATTGCAAGCTTCCTGATTAGCGAGGCGGCACGACAACGACAGTACCGCCGGCCGTACCCGTCGAACCGGTGGAACCCCTGGCGCCGGTAGCACCCTTGTCGCCGGTCGAACCGGTATTGCCCTGCATGCCGGTAGCGCCGGTTTCGCCCGCACTGCCCTGAGTGCCGGCGGCACCCGTCTCGCCGGTCATGCCCTGATTGCCTGTGGCTCCCGGTGCGCCGGTGTAGCCGGTGCTGCCCTGGCTGCCGGTGGCACCCTTGGCACCCGTAGCACCCGTGTAGCCGGTGTTGCCGGTATTGCCTTGTTGTCCCTGCGGTCCCATGGGGCCGGTGCAGGCACCCAGTCCAAGCAGGGTCGACAGCAGAACAGACGGTAGTAGATATTTCATGGCGATTCTCTCCAGTTGAATGCGGAAATCGATTCCGCAATGCCACTGTGACGGTTTGCGCCGATGGGGTCTGTTCGTTGGCGCGCAAAGGGAAATATGCGCTTTGGGGACTGGGGAAATCTTTGTCCGTTCCCAATGACCAATAAATCAGCCTATTAGCTCCCACGCCGTGGGTGCTACCATAGCCGAAAATGAAGGAAGCGATGGTGAGCATCATGAAAACGGTCGTGGTGACGACACCGAAGAAAAAACCAAGCCTGTACGAGGCGATGAAAGCTGCCGGCCTGGAAGGATGTATTGCTGGCCCTGGCGATCAAGCCAAGAAACACAGCAAGTATCTCAAGGGGAAACCCCGTGCCTCGAAGAAAGTTGCTGCTTGATACCGGACCGTTGGTCGCATATTTCGACAAGCGCGATGCCCTATCATTCGTGGGAGCGGGGCAGCAACGAAAAACCTCAACGGTTTGCTCAGGCAATATCTACCCAAGGGCACCTGCATGAAGCGCCTGACCCAGAAACAGTGTGATTGGATCGCCCATGAATTGAACACCCGACCACGCAAACGGCATGGCTACAAAACCCCATCAGGGGTCTACCATGCGTCTTGAGGTTTGTTGCACTTCGCTGTTGAGTCTACGCCACACCTTCTGAGTCCAGGTAAAACTCGGGTGCGTTGGGGAAAAAGGAATCACTCCAAATGTAGCGACCGAGTACCCTCGCGATGACAGTGATCCCTTGGTGTGCATACCACCCTTGTCCATCATGCAAAGCGTCTCGGAGTTCAGCTTCGGTGAAGGATGGTTCTTCGCGTTCATCGTGAATCAGATCGATGGAGATCGAAATATCGCCGTGCTTGTCGTCGTGCCAAATTTTTCGAAGCCGAACGAATTCCTTATCAGTTACATGCGCCTCGATTGCCTTTACATCTTCGTAGATTTCCTCAAAGAACTGTTTAAAACCCGGATGGACATCTCCGCTACGTGCTCTGAGATGAACAAATTGGTTGCGGTAGCGAAGCGTTGCAAGCGACGGGGCTGGCATGTAGCAAATAGTAATTCCGTCCAAACTGTCACTTGCAGCCACGTGTTCTGCGACGTCTTTCGGGCACCACGCTAGCGCACGAGCCGGCGCGCTTAGAACGTCCAGAATTGTTTTATGAACTGCGGCCTCAAGTTGCTTTGCCCAATCGACTTTTGTTCTGTCATACACAATCACCCGAAGGTGACGATAGTCAAATGGGACATCCGTTACTGATTGGGTAACGATGATCGCGGGCTTCTGTAATGCATGCGCGACGCCTAGTTCGTAGTTTACGTTCGGGTTTTTCCCCGTTACATCACACAAGACGAGCGTTGCGTCTGAAATGGCTGCGAATATGTCGTCAATTATTGCGCCGGTGTTGTAAACCTCGTCACCCCGAATGGGCTGTAGATCAGCTTTAGCTATCGCTGGCTGATACACCTTCTCGTAGTACTCATCGAAAGGAGCACCAAATGGCGAAATCACAAAACAGGTTGAGTTCATTCGATTGGTCTATTGGTTGTGAGGTCTAACGTGCTAGCCCAGGGGCGCGAAGCCGGCTTGCCGGCGTAGCGTCCCTCTGGAGCGGCGGGTTATACGTGATGTTCCACTTCGCCATCTTTGTACTCCACGCGCAGCAAGGTGTAGGCGCGACAACCTATGGCTGGTGTCAAGTTTGAGGAAATCAGGGACAGACCACAGTTTTCAGATAAAAACCTGAAGCGCGGCCGGAACTACAAACGATATCCATCACCCTTCCCGCCCCGCCAGCCAGCGCTGGAACGAACGCTGGCTTTCTCCTGAACGCTTGCCCAGCAGAAGCCCCTCGATACTGATGTCCTCGTCAATGCCGTCCCAGTGTATGCCCGTGCCTTGCCCGATCAGGCGCCAGCGGTTGCGTTCCTCCTGCTTGGCGTGTGCGAGGCGAGGGTACCAGCCGAGCGGTGCTGTGAGCGTGCGCCCATCTTCAAGCTCCACGGTCAGCGCCTCGTCGGAAACAGAAACATGCTGTGCATTCGGGATTGCGATTTCAGTTTGCGAAATAATCATTCCATGCCTCCTTCATTGCCTCGCAATTTTCCACCACCAGACTTTCGACCTTGACGAGTTCGGTGCGACCGAACCCGATGCTATGTTGGAACCTTACCGGAGCCAGCCAGAACTTGACAAGTGCGGTGTCGCGCTCGACATGGATGTGCATGGGCTCATCACGGTCGCCAGCGAAAAAGAAGAACCGATAGGGGCCGATCCGCATTACCGTTGGCAAGGTACAACGCTCCAAAACGATGCAATTGGCGTAAGCCTACGCTCAAGCGTAGCAATGATCAAGGAAGGGTATCTGAGACAGATCCACGATTACTTCAGCTCAGAACGCTCCGGACCCAACGCAGGAATCGCCGGCGTCTGCATTTCCTCCGCGAGCGGCAGGCGCGGTGCGCCTTCTACGGGCGTCAGGTCGCGGATTTCGCGGTCGCCGGCTACGGCTTGTAGATCCCGGAAGCGCCGCGCGGTGACGAGTACGCGGGATTCGAGCGAGCCGGTGGCTTTGTTGTAGGCGTTCACGGCATCCGCGAGGTTCTTGCCAACGCCGGCCCAGTGGTCGGCCAGGGTGCCGAGGCGTTCGTACAGATCTTTGCCGAGTTGCGAGATTTTCTGCGCGTTTTCCGCCAGCGCTTCCTGCTGCCAGCCGTAGGCCGCCGCGCGCAGCAGGGCGATCAGCGTGGTCGGCGTGGCGAGGATGACGCGCTGTTCGACGCCGCTTTCGATCAGGCTCGGGTCGGCTTCCAGCGCGGCGCTGTAGAACATTTCGCCGGGCAGGAACAGCACGACGAAATCGGGCGCCGGCTGGAACTGTTCCCAGTAGGATTTGCGCGACAACTTCACGATGTGTTCGCGCACCTGGCGCGCGTGGTCGGCGAGTTTCTTGTGGCGCGTTTCGTCGTCTTCGGCTTCGATGGCGTCGAGATAGGCGGCGAGCGGCGCCTTGGCATCGACGACGAGTTGCTTGCCGCCGGGCAGGCGCACGATGAGGTCGGGGCGCAGTTTGCCGTCTTCGCCGTCGGCCGAGCTCTGCTCGTAGAAGTCGCAATGGTCGAGCATGCCGGCCATCTCGACAACGCGCTTCAATTGCAGTTCGCCCCAGCGGCCGCGCGCATGCGGCGCGCGCAGGGCGCGCACCAGATTCGCGGTTTCCTTGCGCAACTGGCCCTGGCCGTCGGCGAGCGCGCGCACCTGCTCAAACAGCGTGGCGTAGGCGTCGATGCGGGTCTTTTCGACACCTTGCACCTGCTGCTCGAATTTTTCCAGCGAGGCACGGATCGGCGTCACCAGTGCGCCGATGGCCTGATGGCGCATTTCCAGTTCGCCCTTGGCGCTTTCCTGCTGCTTTTCGAGGGCGGACTTAGCGAGGTCGAGAAAGGCCTGGTTGTTGCGTTGCAGGGCCTCGGTGGAGAGCGCGCGGAAGGCGTCGGAAAAGGCGCCGCGCGCTTCTTCGAGGGCGGCGATTTTCTCGTTCGCCACGGCGCGTTCGCGTTCGAGTTCGCCGTGCAGCAGAGCCGCACGCTCGCGCAGTTGCGCCAGTTCGGCGGATTGCAGCGCCTGGCCGTCGCGCGCGTCGCGCACGCGCGCGGCCAGCGCCGCCCACATCAGGCCGGCGCCCAGCAGCAGGCCCAGCACGAGCGCGAGCATCATTTCCATGCGCAACTCCGGTGCAAGGCGGGCCTAGTCATGAAAGGCGACGTATTCCGCCAGCGCCGCGCGCTCGGTGACCAGAGCGTTTTCCGGCGCGGCCGGATCGGCGCGGCCGAGCGCCATGCCGCAGACCAGTTGCTGGTTTTCCGGCAGCGCTAACTCGGCGCTGACGATACGGTGGAATTGCACCCAGGCGGCCTGCGGACAGGTGTCGTAACCGCAGGCGCGCGCCGCCAGCATGACGTTCTGCAGGAAGCCGCCGTAATCAAGCCAACTGCCCTGCCCAAGACGGCGGTCGATGGTGAACATCAGGCCGACCGGGGCGTCGAAGAACGCGAAATTGCGCCGATGCTGCGCATGCATGGCAGCGCGGTCGCCTTTGGCGATGCCCACCAGCGAGTAGAGGGCAAAGCCGAGCGTGCGCCGCCGCGACAGATAGGGCTCGAAGAATTCATCCGGGTAGTAGGCGTATTCGTAATGGTGTTCCGCCGCCCGGTGATCGAAGGCGTCGCACACCGCCGCTACCAGCCGGTCGCGCGTGGCGCCGGTCACGACATGCACATGCCAGGGCTGGGTATTGGTGCCGGAAGGCGCGCGCGCCGCCGTGGCGAGGATGCGTTCGACCGTTGCGCGCGGCACGGCCTCCGGCAGGAAGGCGCGGATCGAGCGACGCGATTCGATGCATGCCAGGAGAGATTCAGTTTGATCCATGTCCGGGCCTCACAGTCGGTAATCCATCTGGATGCGGCCTTGCAGTTTTTTCGCCTGCTTGAAGGCCTCCTTGAGCACGAAGCGGTCAAGCTCGTTGAGCTGCTCGGGATCGACGCGGTTGGCCAAGCCCATCGGCGCCCCCCCCTGTTGCTGGCGCAGCCGCAATTGCTGGAGAAAGTGAAAGCCGTCGATGATCGCGCCAATATCGTCGCGCCCGAGCTTGCCCTTCTCCGCGACGGCGCGCAAGCGCTCGACCGTGCTGGTTTCGCTGACGCCATGGGCCAGTGCGAGAATACGCGCCGCATCGACAAACAAGCGCGCGCCATAGGTCTTGAGATCGAGGGTGCGCGGAAACTCGGCGTTCTCGTCGAAGCTGAAATCGCGGATCATGCCCAGCGGCGGCTTGACGCTCACCGCGTTCTCGGCCATGAAGCGCAGGAAGAGATTGGCGCTCGGCACATGCTGGCGCAGCCATTCGGACAACTCGTCGGTCAGCGACTCGTCGCCGTAGAGCGGCCGGAAGTCGAAGTAGATCGTCGCGTTCAACAGCGCCTGGGGCGAATTGGAACGCAACCAGCCGTGGTAGCGCTTGTGCCACTCGTCGAGCGACAGGCAGAGTTCGGGATTGCTCGCCATGACATTGCCCTTGCACAGCGGAAAGCCGCAGGCGTCGAGACGCTGATTGACTTCCGCAGCAAACGGCAGGAAGGCCTGGCGTGTCGCCTCGGCCTGGTCTTCCGCGCAGGCGAAGACGAGGCCGTTGTCCTGATCGGTAGACAAGGTCTGTTCGTAGCGCCCCTCGGAACCGAAGGCGAGCCAGCACCAAGGCACTTTCGGCAACTCGAACTCCGCTTTCGTCAGCTCGATCAGGCGCACGGTCAAATGGTCGTTGAGCGAAGAGATCAACTGCGTCAAGGCCTCGGCCGCGCCGCCCTCGGCCAGCGTGAGTTGGGCCAGACGCCGGATGTCTTCGGCGGCGGCGATCAGTCCTTCCATGTCGCGCGCACCGCGAATGGCGCCGGAGATAGCCTTGCCGCCGCCGCTTTGCAGTTCGTAGATATCCTCTTGCGAGACGATGCCGACCAATTTGCCGGTGGCATCGACGACGATGACGTGATGCACGCCGTGGCGCGCCATCACCAGTGCCGCCTGATAGACCGTGGAACGCCAGTTGAGCATCAGCAGGCCCGAATCGCTCATCACCGACATCACCATCTGGTCGAGGTCGCAGGACTTGGCGGCAACGCGGTGCAACAGGTCGCGCAGGGTGAAGATGCCGATGGGTTTGCCGCTCTCGGGCTCGACGACGACTATGGAGCCGACGCGATGTTCGGCCATGGCCTGCACGGCGTCGCGCAGCGTGGTTTCCGGCGTGGCCGTGATCGGCTTGCGGCGGATCGTCGCTGCCAGTTGGCTATGGAGATTGGCGCGGGCGGGGGATGCAGCACGGGTGTTCATGTTGTGGTTACCCTTCGAGACGATAGGTGGTTTTGAGTTTTTGCTGGAGCAGGCGCGCTTGCTTGAGTGCCTCAAGCAGCACGCGGCGGTCGAAATCGTTGAGCTCTCTGGGCACCAACTGGTTGGTGGGCGCAATGCCGGCAGCCAACGCGCGCTGTTGCCAGGCCAGGCGCACGCGCTGGAGGTGGTGAAAGGCGCCGACGGCCGCCTCGACTTCGGCGGTCGCCACCGCGCCGGCGGCAGCCAGGTGCCGCAAGCGCGCCACCGTGCCGGGCACCGGACAGTCGAGGCCGAGCACGCGCGCCGCATCGACAAAGATGCGCGCAGCGTATTTTTTCAGGTCGATCACGCCATCGCGCGCGGCGAACTCGCGCACGAAGCCGAGCGGCGGCTCGACGGTCAGCGCGTTGGCGGCGAGCATGTGCAGGAAGGCATCGGCATGCGCGGCGACGTGGCGCACATGCGCGCGCAGCGTCGCCGCCAGGTCCGCGTCGCCATGCAGGGCGCGAAAATCGAAAAAGATGGTGGCATTGAGCAAGGCCTGGGGATCGGGGGTGCGCACCCAGGCGGAAAAACGCTCCCGCCACTCGTCGAGGGACAGGCAGCATTCCGCTTGTCCCGCCATGATGCCGCCGGTACACAGAGCAAAACCGCAATCCGCGAGCGTCTGGTTGATGGCGCCGGCCCAGGCCAGGAACAGCGGGCGCAGCGCGCGCGCCTCGGCGGCGTCGGCAGCGGCAAACACGATGCCATTATCCTGATCGGTGACGAAAGTCTGTTCGCCGCGCCCTTCCGAGCCCAGCGCCAGCCAACACCACGCGGCTGACGGCAGCCGGTGGCGCGGCGCGGCCAGGTCGATGGCGCGTACCGTCAGCGCATCGTTGAGCGCCGAAAGCACGCGCGCCGCCAGGCCGCCGCCGGCGTCGCTCTCGATCATCTCCGCCGCGACGGCGCGGATTTCCGGCGCCAGCAGCGCCAGCGTGCCGACATCGCGGGCCGAGGCGCAACGCCGCGCCAGGGTTTCGGCCCGCTCTACCCAGGAGTCATGCACGGCGAGCGCCGCGACGCCATGCGGGCTTGCGCTGCTCACGTCAATATTTCACCCGGGCGAGGTAGGTCTTCTCGGCGGCTTCGAGCGCCTGGCGCAGGGTGTGGATGCCCATGTCGGCCAGGAGCGGAATCATTTTGAGAAAGACCTCGCCGGTGACGAAGGCGTCGCCCAGCGCGGTATGCCGGCCGATGACGTTGATGCCGAGGCGCGCGGCGATGGCTTCGAGCTTGTGCGTTTCCTGGTTCGGATGGATCACCGCCGAAAGCAGCAGGGTGTCCAGCACCGGTTGGTCGAACTTGAGGCCGGTGCGTGCCTCCTTGAGTTGGAGAAAGCGCATGTCGAAGGCGGCGTTGTGCGCCACCAGCACGGTATCGGCGCAGAACTCGTGGAATACCGGCAGCACAACGTCGATGGTCGGCTGGCCGCGCACCATGTCTTCGGTGATGCCGTGGATGGGAATGCCGGCGGGCTTGAGCGGGATGCACGGATCGATGATCTGGTCGATGACTTCCTGGCGCAACAGGCGGCCGTTGATGGCGCGCACGGCGCCGATCTGGATGATCTCGTCGCCGGCCGACGGCTCCAGCCCGGTGGTTTCGGTATCGAAGACCGAAAAGGCAACCTCGGTGAGCTTGCGGTCGAGATCGATGCGCGTATCGCTGAAGTTGAACAGGTTGAAGTCGTAGTACTCCGGCCGGCTTTCGCCGTGCTGCTGGGGCCGAGTTTCGTCCTGACGTACCGCAGGCGTGGCGGCGACGGGCAGCACGAGGCGGAAGAAAGCGCGGTGCGCCGCCTTGTCGCGCTGATACCAGATTTCGCCACCGTGACGCTGGGCGACATCGCGCAACGTCAGCGGGTTCGCTTCGTCGCCGACGTTCATCGATTCGAGTTCCCAGGTGTAGAGCGTTTCGGACGACACCGTGGTGCCCGACCAGATCAGGTCGATGAAGGCCATCTGGCCCTCGGCCAGCAGGCGGAAACGCAGCTCGCGGATGTCGTAATGGTCCTGCAGGCGGGAAGCGAGGAAGGTGATGGCCTGGATCAGCGCGAAGCTGTCGGCGCGGATCCATAGCCCGTCGTCGAGATCCTCCGATTTGACCGCCAGCTTGAGCTTGTCCTCGATGCGCCGTTGCGCGGCGGCGACGACGTCCATGCCCAGCACGTCCTCCAGCGGCCAGCGCGTCTTCAGCGAGTCGGCGAAGTCGCTCATGGACTTTTGCAGACGCTCGCTCATGCGCGCGGTTTCCTCGTCGATGATGCCGACGAAGCGTTCACGGTAGGCCGGCTCCATGTCGGGGGTGCCGATCAGGTTCTCCACTGCCGCACGGATATTGCCCAGCGCGGAACGCGAACCGTCGGTGAGCGATTGCAACACCTGGTCGCGCTGGGTCTCGCGCTCGAAGCTCTTGGTGATGTTCTCGATGGTCAGCACATAGCCGGTGACGTTGGCTTCGGCCTGTGCCGCGCCCGCTTCCTGCCCGGCCGTACTCAGCACCGGGGCCATCTGCGCGCGCAGCAACTGTCCGGCGCGCGTGGTGGTGATGAAATTGGCCACGGGTTCGGCACTGCCCTTTTCCAGCCGCTGATGAATATTTTCCAGCGCATGGGTGATCTGGGCGCGTTCCAGCATCGAGAAGATGGAGCGGCCGAGACCGATCAGCGCACCGCCGCTCATGGCGGAAGGCCCCTGCGCCAGCGCCTTGAACTGCAAGCGCGCACGGTTGTTGTAGAGCAGGATGCGGCCGTCGAGGTTGCACACCACAACGCCGAGCGCCAACTCCGACATCAGCGCCGCCAGCCGGTTTTTTTCCTCCTCCACCGAAGCATTGGCCTGGGCGATGCGCGCCTCGACATCGTCGAGCAGTGCGTCGCGCTGCTGCGCCAGATCGTTGGCGGCGCGTGCGAGTTCCTGTACTTCGGGCGGCCCTTCCATAGTGACGCGGAAGTTGCGGTTGGCGCCCAACATCAGGCGCAAGGTCTCGGCCATCGCCATCAGGCCCTGCACGTACTGTTTGAACAGCGCGCGCAACAATTGCAGGCCGAGGAAGAGGCCGACCACGGTCATCAGGCCGCCGATCGGTAGCCAGCGATCCATGGCCTGAAGGAAATTGGCCCGCCCTTCCGCGTTGAGGTCGGCATAGATGACGCCGGCAGTCAGCAAGAAAGGCCCCGTCATCAACAAGGCCAAAATGGCGACAGCCAGGATGAAACGTACTTTGGCGTTCATGACAGTTCAGGCCAGTAGCAACTTGACCTGCGCCACGAGGTCCTTGGTCGAGAAGGGCTTGGTGACGTAAGCGTCGGCGCCGAGCGCAATGCCTTTCGCCACTTCGGTTTCGCGACCCTTGGCGGTCAGCATGACGATCTTCAGTGCGCCGCATGCCGGATCGGCACGGAGGATCTGACAGACCTCGTAGCCGGATTTCTTCGGCATCATGACATCGAGCAGCACCAGGTCGGGCGCGAAAGCCGCAACCTGTTCCAGCGCAGCGTCGCCGTCGGTGGCGACGGCAACAGCGAAGCCTTCCTTCTTCATCATGAATTCGAGCGACAGGACGATGTTCGGCTCATCGTCCACGATCAGTATTTTCTTGGTCATAGGGCTCCTCCCGCTTATTGCGTTTATTGTTGTGGTGCATTATCGCCCGGCGGCAGGGGCAAGGTGAACACGAAATTCGCCCCGTCTCCCTGTTCTCTGGGGGGTTCCAGCCAAAGATTGCCGCCGAAATATTCGACGATCTGGCGACTGATCGGCAAACCCAGTCCGGTGCCTTGCGGTTTGTCGGTCAGCACGTCCTGGCCGCCCTGGCGGAATTTCTCGAAGATCGTCTCACGCTCCTCGGGACGGATGCCGGGACCGTTGTCCGCCACCGAGACGCGCACCCCGGACGCCGTCCCGCTAGCGCCGACTTTGACCCGACCGGTGCGGGGCGCCACGAACTTCACCGCATTCGAGAGCAGGTTGATCATCACCTGCATCAGGCGGTCGCGGTCGGCCATCACGGTGGGCAAAGGCTCGGCGATCTCCAGCGTCAGCGCGACGCCCTTCTCCTTGTAGAGCTGACTTAAGGACGCGCAGGCTTCGCGGATCACCTGTCCCAGGTCGACCGCGACGCTGGTCCACTCGGCGCGGCCGGATTCGAGCTTGGCCAGATCGAGAATCTGGTTGATGAGGCGCGACAGACGCTCGGTCTCGCCGACGATGATGCCGAGGAAACGCGAGCGCTCCGCCAGGTCGATGCGCGGATCGTCCTGCAACATCTCGGAGAAGGCGCGAATCGAGGTCAGCGGCGTGCGCAGTTCGTGCGTCACCGTGGAAATGAAGTCGTCCTTCATGCGATCAAGCTCGCGCAACTGGGCATTGGCGGCGCGCAACTCGGCCGTGGCGCGCGTCAGTTCCTGCGACTTCAGTTCGAGTTCGTGGCTGTAGGCGCGCACCTGCGAGGCTTCGTCGAGGATGTTCATCACCTCGTCGAGACCGAGCGGCTCTTCCTCCACCACCGAGGCGACCATCACGCGCGCCGAGGCCGAACCGATGGCGCCGGCCAACTGGCTTTCGGCGAAATGCACCAGATCGGGATCGGCGGTCAATTGCGCCAACGCGATGTTGCGCGTCCGCGCGTAACGCTCGAAAGCCGCCTGGGCCTTCTCGGGGCCGAGGAAGCGGCCGGCCAGGGCCAGCAGTTCGACGACCTGGGCTGCCGTGCCGCCGACGGCGATGCGTCCGCGCCAGCGACCGGTTTCCTCGCTGCGCAAAGCGTCGACGAACAGGCTGGCCTGGCGCGCCTCGCGCGCGTCCGGCGCGCGCGTCAGCGACACCCCGATATAGGCGCCGATGTTGGCCAAGAGACTCCAGAGCAGGCAATGGCCGATCTCGTCCAGCCCGGTCAAGCCGAACAGGTGCTGCGGGCGCAGCAATTCGATGCCGAACAGGCCGGCGGACATGAAGTCGGCCGGCAGCCAGCCGGACTTGGCAAAGGACGGCAACAGCAGCGTGTAGATCCAGACCGCGAAACCGGCGCCGAGTCCGGCCAGTGCGCCGCTGCGGGTACCGCCCTTCCAGTACAGGCCGCCGATCACCACCGGCGCGAATTGCGCCACCGCTGCGAAGGAAATCAGGCCGATGCTGACCAGCGCATAGGCTTCGCCGGCCAGACGGAAGTAGGCGTAGCCGAGCATGAGGATGACGACGATGGCCCAGCGCCGGATTTCCAGCAGCAGGCCGGAAAGGTCGCTGCGGGCGGCGAGATTGAACCAGCCGCGGCGCAACAGCAGCGGCATGACGAGGTCGTTGCACACCATGGTCGACAAGGCGATGGTTTCGACGATGACCATGCCGGTGGCGGCCGACAGACCGCCGATATACGCCAGCAGCGCCAGGCCTTCGCTCTGGTTCGCCAGCGGCAGCGTAAGCACGAAGGTATCGGCATCGACACCGCCCGCCATGCCGAAGTGCAGCAATCCGCCGAGCGCGATCGGCAGCACAAACAGGTTGATGAGGAAGAGGTAGAGCGGAAACAGCCAGATCGCGCGCTTCAGGTGCGCCTCATTGACGTTTTCCACCACGGCGATCTGGAACTGGCGCGGCAGCAGCAGCACCGACAGCAAAGAGAGGAAGGTCAGCGCCGCCCAACTGCCGTAGCCCGCCGCCGTGTCGCTGGCGGTCAGCAGTTTTTCCAGCTGCGGCAGCGCGCGTGCGCGCGCGAAGATGTCGCCGATGCCGTCGAACAGGCCATAGCTGACGTACAGGCCGACGGCGAGAAAGGCGACCAGCTTCACCACCGACTCGAAGGCGATGGCCGCCACCATGCCCTCGTGGCGCTCAGTGGCATCGAGGTGGCGCGTGCCGAACAGGATGGTGAAGGCGGCCATGATCATGGCGACATATAGCGCGCTGTCTTGCAGCAGCGGCACGGCGGCGGCGCGCGCCGGCATGACGATCTCGGGTGCAGCAGCGAGGATGGTAAAGCTGTTCGATACCGCCTTGAGCTGGAGCGCGATGTAGGGAATCACGCCGACCACTGCGATCACCGTCACCAGGCCGCCGAGCAATTGGCTTTTGCCATAACGCGAGGCGACGAAATCGGCGATGGAGGTGATGCGATTGGCCTTGGCGACGCGCACGATCTTGTGGATGACGAACCAGCCCAGGGCCATCATCAGGGTCGGGCCGAGATAGATGGGCAGGAAGCCGATACCGGTCACGGCAGCGCGGCCGACGCTGCCGTAGAAGGTCCAGGTCGTGCAGTACACCGCCAGCGAGAGCGCATAGATCGTCGGATTGGCGATCAGCGAACGCCCCTGATCGGCGCGCCGATCCGCCACCCAGGCGATGGCGAACAGGACGCCCAGATAGGCGAACGAGGCGAGTACGACGACCCAACTGCCCGGCATCTCAGTCCTGCCGGCCTTCGATGATGGTAGCCACCAGCAGGATGAAGCCCAGCCACGCAACGAAGATATAGGCGTACAGCACGGGAATGCCGAACACGGCGGCGCTCTTGTTGAACAGGGCCAACAGCGGATAGTTGAACAGCAGACAGCCGAGCAGGAACACGGCGGCCAGCCGCTGGGCGGTCAGGCGCGAGCGGTACATGCGCTCACCGGGCGTTCGGCCTCGGTATCGAACAGGTGGTAACGATTGCGGCCGGTTTGCTTGGCGATATACATGGCCTGGTCGGCATGGCGCATCAAGGTCTCGGTATCAGCGTCGTCGAAGGGATAGAGGGTGATGCCGATACTCGCGGAAATCCGGATGTCCTGCTGGTCGAAGTCATAGGGCGCGGCAATGGCGTCGAGCAGGCGCTGGAAGGCCTGCATGCACTCCTCGACGCTGGTCAGTTCGCCCAGCAACAGGGCGAACTCGTCCCCGCCCAGGCGGCATGCGGTGTCGCCGGCGCGCATGGACTCCTTCAGGCGTGCCGCCACTTTGATCAGCAGCCGGTCGCCGACCTCATGCCCCAGGCTGTCGTTCACCGGCTTGAAACCGTCGAGATCGAGATAGGCGATCGCCAGGAGACGCTGCGAGCGCAGCGTCTGCGCCATGGCGAGTTGCAGGCGGTCGGCGAGCAGGACGCGATTCGGCAATTGCGTCAATGAATCGTGATGGGCAAGAAATTCCAGTTCCTGCTGATAACGCTTGCGCTCGGAGATATCCCGCACCAGCGCGATGATGCGATCATGACTACCGATGTGAGTCTGGTGCAGCTTGACCTCGACCCAGAATTGCGTGCCATCGAAACGCCGCGCCAGCCAGTCGAAAGTTTGCGGCCCGGCGGTGTGCGCCAGACGCAGCTTGCGCGCGCCTTCCTTGCCGGTATAGGGCGGCACGCCAGCGCAAAAATCGTCGATCTCGGCACTCAGGGCCTGTGCGCGCGTACAGCCATACATTTCGCACATGCGCCGATTGACGTCGAGCAGGCGGCCGCTCTCCGCATCGTGGATGAAGAAGGCGTCGCCGGCAGCGTCGAAGATGGCGCGAAAGCGCATTTCGCTTTCCGCCAGTTCTTCGATGCGGTGTTGCACGGTGGCGGCCATGCGATTGAAATTTTCGGCCAGCAAGCCAATCTCGTCCCGGCTGGCGATCTCGATCGGCGTCGAATAGTCGGCGCTGGCGACACGGCGCGTCGCCGCGACCAGACTCGCAATATGGCGCGTGATGAGGTAGCCCCCCGTCGTCAATAACAGCAGCGACAGCAGGATTTCGCCGAGGGCGATCCACAGGCTCTGCTGCAACACATTGCCGCGCAGCGCGACGAGATCGAGCAACGAGATGCCGAAGCGCGCCGAGCCGATCTGGTTGCCCTGCAAACTCAGCGCGACGGAAGTATCGTAAGTCAGGTCGACCAGAGCATCGGCGACGCCACGATCCTCGTCGGCGGTATTGTCCAACAAGGCCGGCGACACTTCGCCAGCGCTGGCCAGCACTTCGCCGCGCCGGTCGAACACGACGATGTAGCGAATCTCCGTCAGGCGCGAACTCACCAATTGCCGGATGATTGCGGCGATTTCGCTATGGTCGCGCTGGAATACCCGCCCGGCCAGCGAGGCGTCCAGCAGCGGCGCCAAGGCCTCCAGCCGCGCGCGGGTCTGCGATTCGAGGGCTGCGCTCACCAACCGATAACTGTTGGCGAGCAGCAGGCTGAGCATCACCGCCTCGACCACCACGGCGGCCACCACCAGCCTCAGCCGGATCGAGCGATACCAGGGGATGCCTTGCTCCGTAGCCATCGTTTCAGGGCGAGTCAAGCCCAGCGGTGAATGGATCGATACGTTTCATGGTCGCCGCGTCCAGAGGACGAAAATCGATCTGGCGCGTTTTCTCGAAGTAATCCCGGCCGGCCGGCGTTCGGACGAAATCAATCAAGGCCGCCTGCATACGCTGTAGCGTCGCCGTGCCATTGCGCGCGTGGCCCAACAGCAGGAAACCGGGGACCGGCGGCGAACGATAGATCTCGCGCAATTGGGCGCGCTGCGCGGCGGCAGCGCTCTCCCAAAGCAAGGTGCCGGTGGCGCCGACATCCGCCTCATCGCGCAAAACGGCCTCCAGCACGTTGGAAAAACTCGCGGTATCGACAAAATTGACGTTGCGCCCCAGTTCCAAGCCGTTTTTGCCCAGCGCCTGATTCACGATCTGGTAGCTCATCGACATTTTTGCGCCGACGGCCAGGGAGCGATCGCGCAGATCGGCAAGCGATTTCAGCGGGGAATCCTGCTTGACCAGCGCCACCACGACAATCGGATAGCCGGTTTGCGCCAAAGGCCGGTAGTTGTCGCGTTTTTCGGCCAGGCGTCCCATATGCGGCGCGGTGAAAACGATGTCGTACTCGCCGGCCTGCGTGCGCTCGATGAACTTGGCAAAGCTCGGCGCGGAGCGCAAAGCCACCGGTCGCCCCAAGGCCTTGCCCAGATGCTTGCTGAGCGGCGCAAACTGCTCGACGATCTGGTTCGGCGAAAGATAAGGATAGACGCCGAACACCAACTCGCCCGCTGCGGCGGCGTAGGTGCTGGTCCACGCCAGGCCCAGCAGCACAGACATTCCGGCAAGCAAGCGACATACGCGACGTACACATACCAGTACTCTTGAGTAGTGGGATTTCATGGCATACCTCCTCCGGCAATCTGCGTTCCGCAACTCTGTCGGTTGCGTGCGCAACCATCTTGCCACAAGTACATCGATTGAAGCTAGCAAGATACCGCTATGGAATCCCGGGCTTTGCGGTGAGTCGGTACAGCTTATGTTCGCTGCGTTGCGGCGCACGCGTCGGCGCGGCCGGATCGCACTCGTACATACTTTCCACATGCGCCAGGGCGCAAGCGAAATCGCGCGCATACAAGCGCTCGATCTCCGCTGCGGCGGCATGGGACTGATCCAGGGTTTCGCCCTCCTCCGCATCCTCGACGGTCAACAGGAACACCTGGCATTGGCGCGACACCAGCGTCCGCAGATGGGCGACATAGTCGACCCGGATATCCTCCGCCAGCGCCGTCAGCGCGGCCCGGTCATACACCGCGTCGATCGCGCCCAGATCTTCGCGCGTCAGGTCGAAGTAATCGCCGCACAGAATCTGCACCCGCCCGTGTTGCCACAAGACGAACTTGCCGACGCGCCGCCGCTCTGGCCGCAGGCGGTTTTCGCGGAAAAACGCCCGCACGGCAAGCGGGCTCAATTCAACGCCGACGACCTCGTACCCTTGCGCCGCCAGCCAGAGCATGTCCAGGCTTTTGCCGCACAAAGGGACGAAGACCCGACTGCCGGCAGGCAGGGCGAGGCCGGGCCAGAAGCGGGCCAACAGCGGGTTCACCGCCAACTGGTGGAAATCGATATCCCGCCCTTGCCAGCACTGGCGCCAAAGGGCATTGTCACGGTCGGTCATGAAGTCTGCTTCGCAGCGAAGCCATTGAGTCATCGGGAAATGTTCCGATCGAACGGCACATGACTTCGCGAGAAGCGCTATGCGGGCCGACAAGGCACTCGTGGGGCGCGGCGCATGTCCATCCGATGCGCCCTGGCGAAGAGTAGCACCTCGCGGACGCCGAGGCGTCAGCAGGCGCGCTAAATCAAACGCAGCGTTGGAGTTCGCGCCGGATGCGAATGCCCGTGCCGAGCGCGTCCATCGCCGCTTCCCGACAAGCCAACGCACGGAAACTGGCGCGAAACAACGCGACGTCGTGCATCACCAACACGGCGGGCTGATCGTCGTTGCCGCCGAACCAGGCCAGACCGACGGCGTGCAGCAAGCGCGCCATCTCTTCCGCATCGACATCGCTCCTGGCGTATTCGCTCTCGGTCATGGCGAAGGTCCAGGCCGCCGCATGCACCGTGATGCGCGGCGCCAATTCGCAGGCAAGCAGTGCCCGCACTGCCTCGGGACCGGTAAGCTTGTAGTCGGCGATACGAATGATGTCGGCCATGGCGGGGAGTGTACCAAGGCTAGGCCGGCGCCGTACCCATGCGGGGCTTGCCGTCCCGCCAGCGCCGACTTTGCCGCGCCGCGTCAGGCGGCGCTTTGCAGTACCTGGCACGCGCCGAGACGATTCACCCCACCGACGATGGCCTTGATCGAGGCCGTGACGATGTTCGCGTCCATGCCCACGCCGTAGCGTTCGGTGCTCTCACCATGCGGCGCGAGTTCGACGAAGGCGCAGGCCATCGCTTCGCCGGCGTCGCCGCTCGCGCCGAGTGCGCGCTCCTCGTAGCTGCGCACCTGCACGTCGATGCCGATGCCGCGCAGGGCATGTACGGTAGCGTCGATGGGGCCATTGCCGGCGCCGGTCAGGAGGTGCGGCACACCGTTCACTTCGACGGCGAGGCGGATGCCTTGGGTCTTGCCCTGTTCGAAGAGGTGGTGTTCGACATAGCGCACTGGCGTGGCGACATCGAGATAGGTGCGCCCGAACAGGGCACGCAGATCGGCGGCGCTCATTTCGCCGCCCTGGGCGTCGGTATGGCGCTGCACCTCGCCGGAAAACTCGACCTGCAAGCGCCGTGGCATGACGATGCCGTAGCAGGTCTCAAGCAAGTGGGCGATGCCGCCCTTGCCTGATTGGCTGTTCACCCGGATCACCGAATCGTAGCCGCGCCCGACGTCGGCCGGATCGACGGGAAGATAGGGCACCGCCCAGCGTCCCTGTTCGTCACTGAGCGCCTTTTGGGCGGCGAACCCCTTCTTGATAGCGTCCTGGTGGGAGCCGGAGAAGGCCGTGAAGACGAGATCCCCCGCGTACGGGTGGCGCGGATGGACCGGGAGCTGGGTACAGTGTTCGTAGGTGCGCGCAACGGCGTTGATGTCGGAGAAATCGAGCCCCGGCGCCACGCCCTGGGTGTGGAGATTGAGTGCGAGGGTGACGAGATCCACATTGCCGGTGCGCTCGCCGTTGCCGAAGAGGCAGCCTTCAACGCGCTCGGCGCCAGCCATGAGGCCCAACTCGGCGGCGGCCACCGCCGTGCCCCGGTCGTTGTGCGGATGGAGGCTGATGATGACGCTGTCGCGCCGCGCGAGATGGCGGTGCATCCATTCGATCTGGTCGGCATAGACGTTGGGCGTGGCGACCTCGACGGTGGCCGGGAGGTTCAAGATCACCTTGCGCGCGGGCGTGGCGCCCCATGCGGCGGTGACGGCGTCGCAGACTTCCTTGGCGAAATCCAGTTCGGTGGCGGTGAAGGTTTCCGGGCTGTATTCGAGGACGAATTCGGTCGCGGGCTGCTCGGCGGCAAGCGACTTGACGAGCCGCACGGCCTCCACCGCCATCGCCACGACTTCGGTCTTGTTCATACCGAAGACCACGTCGCGGAAACGTTCCGAGGTCGCGTTGTAGATATGCACGACGACGCGCCGCGCGCCGCGCACGGATTCCATGGTGCGACGGATCAAATGCTCGCGCGCCTGGGTGAGCACCTCGATGCTCACGTCCTCGGGAATATGGCCGCCCTCGATGAGGCCGCGCACGAAATCGAACTCGGTCTGCGAGGCCGAGGGGAAAGCCACCTCGATCTCCTTGAAGCCGATGGCGCAGAGCGTCTTGAACATGCGCATCTTCTTCTCGGCGTTCATCGGCTCGAAGAGCGCCTGGTTGCCGTCGCGCAGATCGGTGCTCATCCAGAGCGGCGCGCGGTCGAGCACGCGGCTCGGCCACTGGCGGTCGGGGAGGTCGACCGGCGGGAATGGGCGGTATTTGGCGGCGGACGAGGTTTTCATGATGGCGCTCCTAAGGTTTGGCTGTCGATGGCGCAATCTTAGACAGAAGCCATTGGCAGGTGCTTGCGTTTTATAGCCGACTGACGGATCATTGCGCAATAATATTGCTCAATATCCAACTATTAAGGCATCACAATGGAACTCGACCGCTACGACCGCCAGATTCTCGCAGTGCTGCAACAGGATGGCCGCATCAGCAACCAGGACTTGGCCGACCGCATCGGCCTCTCGCCTTCGCCTTGCCTGCGGCGCGTGCGCGCGCTGGAGGAGGCCGGCATCGTCGCCGGCTACCGCGCCCTGCTCGACGCGAAAAAGCTCGGCCTGACGCTGATGGCGCTGATCCATATCTCGATGGATCGCCACACGCCGGAGCGCTTCGCAAATTTCGAGGCCGAGGTGGGCGCGATTCCTGAGGTGATGGAATGCCTGCTCATCACCGGCCAGGACGCCGACTACCAGTTGAAGGTCGTCGTGCGCGACATGGACGCCTATCAGGAGCTGCTGCTGAATCGCGTCACGCGCATCCAGGGCGTGACCGGCGTGCATTCGAGTTTCGTGCTGCGGCGCGTGGTGGACAAAACCGCGCTGCCGGTCGGCGGCTAAATCGGCACCGGCTACGGCCCGGGCTTGCGGGCGCGATGGATGCCGATCATGCCGGCCAGCAGACGTTGGTGCTCGACCGCGACAAAACCGTGCTTTGTCAGCAAGGCGGAAAACTCCTCGGCGGAATAAAACATATCGAGCGCGTCGATGAAATAGTTGCGGCATCCCAGGGCCGATGGACCGCTGCGAAACAGCCACGCGGTCAGGTTGAGGCAGGTGCGCAGATAGCCGAAATACCAACGGGCAATGCGTGGATTGGCAGGCCGCAGCATGTCGCAATGATGAAAGAACCCGCCCGGTTTCAATACCCGCATCGCCTCCTCCATCACCACTTCGATACGCAGATGGCGCGACGCCCATTGCAGCGTGACGATGTCGAAATGCGCGGCGGGGAAAGGTAGTGCATGGACGTCGCCGATACTGCTCTCGATATGCAGGCCAAGGGCGGCGGCGCGCTGGCGTCCGACCGTCTGCATGGCCACGCTGCGGTCGAGGGCGAACACCTCCAGCGCGGGCTCCTGCTGCAACAAGGCGATACCGACGGCATTGGTGCCGGCGCACAGATCGAGCACCCGCAGCCCCGGCCGTAACGCGACCATGGCCATGAAATGTTTGCGAAACCAGTGCCAGAGCCCAAGACTGGCGACGACATTCGCCTGATCGTAATAGGGTGCGACATCGGCAAACACGTCGTTCAGATCGTTTTTCCAGTAGCTGCCGAACTGCTCCGCGCGTTCGGATTCGCGCGAAACCGGCATGGGATCACTCATGCACAATCTCCTCTTCAACTATCGATGGCCGGGGTCTTTGTCGTACCGCGCGCAATATAGCGAACTCCCCACTATTCAAAGTATGCTTGACGGCCCTCTTTCTCGCAGCAAATCTCATCGATGCCCCCGCGCCCCGCCCCCGAACTCCTCGCCCCCGCCGGCAGCCTGCGCATGGCCGCCACTGCCTTCGACTACGGCGCCAACGCCATCTACGCCGGCCAGCCGCGCTACAGCCTGCGCGTGCGCAACAACGAATTCGGCGAAATCGACAAGCTCGCGGCGGGCATCGAACTCGCCCACCGGCGCGGCGGCAAGTGCTATGTCGTCAGCAACATCTACCCGCACAACGCCAAGCTCAAGACCTACCTCGCCGACATGGCGCCGGTCGTCGCGCTCAAACCCGATGCGCTGATCATGGCCGACCCCGGCCTGATGCTGATGATCCGCGAAACCTGGCCGGAGATGCCGCTCCACCTTTCCGTGCAGGCCAACACGGTCAACCACGCCGCCGTACGCTTCTGGCATTCGGTGGGCGTGGCACGCGTGATCCTCTCGCGCGAATTGTCCCTGGACGAGATCGCCGAGATCCGCCAGGAATGCCCGGACATGGAACTCGAAGTCTTCGTGCATGGCGCGCTCTGCGTCGCCTATTCCGGTCGCTGCCTGCTCTCGGGCTACTTCAACCACCGCGATCCGAATCAGGGCAGTTGCACCAACTCCTGTCGCTGGAGCTACAACGTCAAGCCCGGCGCGGCAGACCCCGCCGGCGATGTCTGGCTCATTGAGGAGGCAACGCGGCCCGGCCAGCTCATGCCCATCGAGGAGGACGAGCACGGCACCTACATCCTCAACTCGAAAGACCTGCGCGCCATCGAATACATCGACCGGCTGGTGGCGATAGGCGTGGATTCGCTGAAGATCGAAGGCCGCACCAAGTCGCCCTACTACGTCGCGCGCACTTGCCAAGCCTATCGCCAAGCCATCGACGATGCCCAGGCCGGACGCGCCTTCGACGCCCACCTGGTGAGGCAACTCGACGATCTGGCGAATCGCGGCTACACCGCCGGCTTCTTCGACCGCCACCCGGATCAGACGTATCAAAACTACTTGAGCGGCCTATCGCAAATGGGCGCCAGCCAGTATGTCGGCGACGTACTCGGCTATCGCGACGGACTGGCGGAAATCGAAGTCAGAAACAAGTTCGCCATCGGCGACCGCATCGAACTGATCCACCCGGCCGGCAACAGCCTGCATGTCCTGGCGCAGATGGAGAAACTCGGCGCTGATGGAACGGCAACCGCAGTCGCAGTCGCCCCCGGCAGTGGCCACCGGGTCTGGATTCCGCTACCGGAAGGCAAGGAGGGCGCTTTCCTCGCCAGGCTGGGCAATATCAAATAGCGGCTTCGTTCGTCTCGCCGGTACGGATGCGCACGATCTGCTCGACCGGCGTGACGAAAATCTTGCCGTCGCCGATCTTGCCGGTGCGGGCGGCCTTGATGATGGCCTCAATGGCGGCGTCGACCGTCTCGTTACCTACCACCAGTTCGATCTTGATCTTGGGCAGAAAATCGACGACATACTCCGCGCCGCGATACAACTCGGTATGCCCTTTCTGGCGGCCGAAGCCTTTGACTTCAGTGACGGTCAGGCCGGTCACGCCCACCTCGGACAGTGCTTCGCGCACTTCGTCGAGTTTGAACGGCTTGATGATGGCTTCGATCTTTTTCATGGGTTCAGCTCCATTCGTCGGGATACTGCGATGTTATCGGATAACGCCAGTCCTTGCCGAAAGCGCGCCGCGTGACGCGGATGCCCGGCGGCGCCTGGCGGCGCTTGTATTCGTTGCGTTTCAAGAGGGTCACGACGCGCCGCACGTCCGCTTCAGGCAGGCCCTGAGCAACAATCTCGCGCGGGCTGCGGTCGCGCTCCATGTAGGCCGCAATGATGGCGTCGAGTACTTCATACGGCGGCAGGCTGTCCTGGTCGGTCTGGCCCGGCTTCAACTCGGCGGAGGGCGGGCGTTCGATGATGTTGGCCGGGATGATGTCCGAGCGGCTGTTGCGGTAATGCGCAAGCCGATAGACGAAGGTCTTGAAGACATCCTTGATGACCGCGAAACCGCCCGCCATGTCGCCGTAGAGCGTGGCGTAACCGACGGCCATCTCGCTTTTATTGCCGGTGGTCAGCACCAGACGGCCGGTGCGATTGGAGAGCGCCATCAGCAGCATACCGCGAATGCGCGCCTGCAAGTTCTCGTCGGTGGTGTCCCACGCAGGCTTTTCGCTCAGAGCGGCAAAAGTCGGCGCCAGCAGCACGGCGAACTGCGCCATCGCTGCAGCGATGGGAATCTCGTCGTATTGCACGCCCAGACGGCGAATCATCTCGCGCGCATCGTCGAGGCTCATCTGCGCCGTCCAGGGCGAGGGCATCATCACGGCGCGCACCTTGTCGGCGCCAAGCGCATCGACGGCGATGGCGAGCGTCAGCGCGGAGTCGATGCCGCCCGACAGGCCGATGATGACGCCGGGAAATCCGTTCTTGCCGAGATAGTCGCGCACGCCGAGTACCAATGCGTCATAGACCATGGTCTCAATGTCGGGTTCGGCGATCTGCACACCGGGCAGGACGTGGCCGTCGTTGTATTCGACGAGGGCCACGGTCTCCTCGAATGCTGCGAGTTGGTGCGTCAAGCGTCCGCCGGCATCCAGCGCAAAGGATGCACCGTCGAACACCAGCTCGTCCTGGCCGCCGACCATATTGCAGTAGAGTACGGGCAGGCCGGTCTCGGCCACGCGCTTGCGCAGGGTGGCATGGCGCGTCCCCTGCTTGTTCATGTGGTAGGGCGAAGCGTTGAGTACCAGCAGCAATTCGGCACCACCGGCCCGCGCCGCCTGCGTAGGCTCGGGCTCCCAGACGTCGGCACAGATATTCACACCACAGCGCACGCCATTGATTTCAAATACGCCGGGCGCCGACCCCGCCTTGAAATAGCGCGCCTCGTCGAAAACCTCGTAGGTCGGCAGGCGATGTTTGCGGTAAGTCGCTGCCACACGGCCGTCGCGCAATAGCGAGGCGGCGTTGTAATGCCCCTTGTCGTGTGCTTCGGGGTGACCCACGATGGCTGGCAATGGCAGGCGTTGCGCCAACGTCGTCAATGCATGGTCGCAGGCGCGATAGAAATCCGGGCGCAGCAGCAGATCTTCCGGCGGATAACCGCAGAGCGCAAGCTCGGGCGTCAGCAACAAGTCGGCGCCCAGCGCCTGGGCAGACGCGGCAGCGCCAAGGATGCGTTCGACATTGCCGGCGACATCGCCGACCGTGCAGTTGATTTGCGCGATGGCGATCTTCAGGCCGGCCATGCCGTCGATTCTCCGATCAGTAAGCGGGCTTGTCCTTGGCGTCGTTGAAACGTTTGACGCCGATCATGATTTCCTTCTTCGCCTCTTCGGCATCGACCCAACCCTCGACCTTGACGAACTTGCCCGGTTCGAGATCCTTGTAGTGGGCAAAGAAGTGGGAAATCGAGTCGAGCACGATCTGCGGAAAGTCGCGCGGCGACTCGATCTCGCGGTACATCGGCGTCAGTTTGTCCACCGGCACGGCGAGCAGTTTGGCGTCTTCACCCGCCTCGTCGGTCATCTTGAGCATGCCGACCGGACGGCAGCGCACCACCACACCGGGCGGCAGGGCAAACTGCGACACCACCAGCACGTCCACCGGATCGCCGTCGCCGGCGATGGTGTGGGGAATGTAGCCGTAGTTGCAGGGGTAGTGCATCGCCGTTGCCATGAAGCGGTCGACGAAGATCGCGCCGGACTCTTTGTCCACCTCGTACTTGATCGGATCGGAGCGCATCGGAATCTCGATGATCACGTTGAAATCGTTCGGCAGATCCTTGCCGGAGGGGACATTGTTCAAGGCCACGGGGAAGCTCCTGCGTAAAAAGGCGCGATTATAAGGGGATTAACTGGCCTCGAAGCCGGCATCGTCGATCGCCGCGCACAACGCCGCGCGCGTCACGTGCGTCGGGTCGAATTCGACGGTCGCCTGGCCCGGCGTCAGGATCACCTCCGCCTGCGCCACACCGGGCAATTCCGTCAATACTTTGGTCACGCTGGCGGTGCATCCGCCGCAGGACATGCCATCCACCTTGATCGTCGTCGTTTCCATGTCAGTTCCTTTTTGCTTGCCAACGGCGCAGCAGCAGCGAATTGCTCACCACCGACACCGAACTCAGGGCCATCGCCGCGCCGGCCACCACAGGATTGAGAAAGCCGAGGGCAGCAGCGGGAATCCCCAGTACATTGTAGATGAAGGCCCAGAACAGGTTCTGGCGAATCTTCGCCAGCGTCGCACGCGACAGCGAAATCGCGTCGGCGACGCCGTTCAGGTCGTTGCGCATCAGCGTCACGTCCGCTGCCCGCATCGCCACATCGGTGCCCGCGCCCATGGCGAAGGAAACATCGGCGGCGGCCAGCGCCGGCGCGTCGTTGATGCCGTCGCCGGCCATGCCGACGGTCTTGCCGGCGGCTTTCAAGGCTGCGACATGCGCGGCCTTATCGCCGGGCAGCACGCCGGCCTCGAAGCGCGCGACACCGGCTTGCGCGGCGATGGCGGCCGCCGTTCGGGCGTTATCGCCGGTCAACATCACCACCTCGACGCCGAGCTTCCGCAGGCGCTCGACGGCGGCCTTGGACGATGCGCGCAGCGGATCTGCGACCGTGATCAGGCCAAGCACCGCGTCGTCCGCAGCGACGGCGACGAGGCTGCCTTGCGCCACGGTTTCGGGCACGGTCAAGCCCAGTTCGGCGAACCACTGCGGCGACCCGACCCGGACCATTTGGCCGTCGACGCGACCGCTCATGCCTTTGCCCGGTACGGCCAGCACGTCCTGCGGTGGCGTCAGCACTAGTCCGCACCGCTTCGCCTCGGCGACCAGCGCGGCGGCGAGCGGATGCGTGGAACCCTGCTCCAAGCTCGCGGCCAAGCGCAGCACCGCCGCCGTCTCGCCAATCCCGACTTTCACAATGTCGGTAACGACCGGCTTGCCCTCGGTCAGCGTGCCGGTCTTATCCACTGCGAGCACATCGATCTTCTCCGCCAACTCCAGCGCCTGGGCATTGCGGATGAGGATGCCGGCGCGCGCGCCGAGCCCGGTGCCGACCATGATCGCGGTAGGCGTGGCAAGTCCCAGCGCACAGGGACAGGCGATCACCAGTACGGCAACGGCATTGACCAGCGCGTAGGTGAAGTCGCCGTAGAACCACATCCAGCCAGCGAAGGTGATCAGTGCGATGGCCGTCACCACGGGTACGAAGATCGCCGCAACCTTGTCGACGAGGCGCTGCACTGGGGCCTTCGAGCCCTGCGCCTGCTCGACGAGGCGAATGATGCCGGCCAGCAGCGTGTGGGTGCCGACGCCGGTCGCCTTGCAACGCAACAGGCCGTCGCCGTTGATCGTCGCCGCAAACAGCTTGTCGCCGGGCGCCTTGGCCACCGGCAAGCTCTCGCCGGTCAGCATCGCTTCGTTGAGGCTCGAATTGCCGGCGAGCACTTCGCCATCGACCGGCACCGCCTCGCCCGGCCGTACGACGACCACGTCGCCGGGAATCAAGCTTTTCACCGGCAGTTCGACGAGTTGTCCATCGCGCTCGACGTGCGCCGTCTGCGGTTGCAGGTGCATCAGCGCCTCGATGGCCTGCGAGGTCTTCGCCTTGGCGCGCGCTTCCAGAATCTTGCCCATCAGCACCAGCGTGATGACGGTGGCCGAGGCCTCGAAATAGACATGCAGGTGAGTCCAGTCGAGCAGCCAGATGACGGTACTGTAAAGCCATGCGGTGGTGGTGCCGAGCGCGACCAGCACGTCCATGTTGCCGCTGCCGCCGCGCACGGCATTCCAACCGCCAACGTAGAAGCGCCAGCCGATCCAGAACTGCACCGGCGTGGCCAACGCAAACTGTAGCCAGCGCGGCACGACATCCGCCGTGTGGCATTCGGCGCCGAGCGAGAAGCCGCCGTCAAACATGGCGGGCATCTGCGCCAACAACGGCAGCGTCAACAGCAGTGCGATCCAGAAGCGCTTCACCTCGGCGCGATATGCGGCTTCCTTGCGCGCCTTTTCCTCACCACGCGTGTCTTCGTTCGAAGGCGTCGCGGCAAAGCCGGTCTTGACGATGGTGGCGATCAGCTTGTCCACATCGGCCTGCGCCGGGTCGAAGCGGATGTGCGCCCGCTCGGCGGGCAGATTCACCGCCGCCTGCACGCCGGGCAGCTTGTTGAGTTGCCGCTCGATGCGCGCCGAACAGGCGGCGCAGGTCATGCCGCCGATGGCCAGTTCGACGGTCTCGCTGGCGATGGGTTCGCTCTTATTCAAAATTGATCGGTTCTGGCTTTTCGGTCGGCCGCTGCTCGTTGTTCCAGGCTTCGAACCCGCCGGACATCGAGACGATGTTGGCGTAGCCGATCTTCTGCAACTGCACGGCGGACAACGCGGCGCGACCGCTGGTGCGGCAATAGATCAGGAAGGCGCCGTCCTTGTTGGCGCATTCCGGCACCATGCCGATCTTGAATTCGAGCACGCCGCGCGGGATGTTGATCGCGCCCGGCAGATGGCCGGCGGCGTATTCGTCGTATTCGCGCACGTCGATCACGACGCGCTTGCCGAGCAATTGCTGGGCGTCGGCGGTGCCGACTTCCTTGATCTGGGATTTGGCTTCGACGACGAGGTCGTGCGGTGTCAGGGCCATGGGTCTCTCCGTTTGTATATTAGGAAGCGCTGATTATCCCACGCCAGGCATTGAACAGGCCATACAGCCCGTAAGCCAGCACCAGCAAGCCGGAAGCGACGCGTGTCGCGCGTGCCTGTGCGAAGCGGCGAAAACGCGCCAGTAGCAGACCAGCCAAGAGCAAGTTGGGCAGCGTACCCAAACCGAATGCCAGCATCAGCAAGCCCCCCTTGCCCGCCGAACCGGCGGCGAGCGCCGTCGTCAATGCGCTATAGACCAGGCCGCAAGGCAGCCAGCCCCAGAGCATGCCGAGCGGCAGGGCCTGCGCCACGCCGCGTACCGGGAGGAAACGTCCCGTCAGCGGTTGGACGCGCCGCCAGAGCGCCTGTCCGCCGCTTTCGACCCAGGCCAGCGAGCGGGTGATGCCCAACAGGTAAATCCCCATCGCAACCAACATCAGGCTGGCGAAGAGGTACAAACCATGCTGGAGCGGCATCAGTTTGCCGGCCACTTGGCCGAGCGCGCCGGCCAGCAGGCCAGCTAGCGCATAACTGCCGATACGGCCGATGTTGTAGGCGAGATGGATGAGGACTGACACTCCACCTTGCGGCGACTGGATGCTGAGCGCGCCGACGATACCGCCACACATGCCGGCGCAATGTCCCGCACCAAGCAGACCGACGAGGAACAAGGCAAGCAGGCTGTTATCCGGCATCGCGGAGGAATCGGCGCCGTCCCGCCAGGGCCGAGTTTCAGATGACCTTGGAGTAACGCACGCGCTCGCGGTCGGAGCGCAGGTAGCGGTCGAAAACCATGGCGATGACGCGCACGAGGATACGTCCCTTCGGCTGCACGGTGATCCACTGGTCGTCAATGGTCAGCAGGCCTGCCGCCTCCATCTCGGCCAAGTCTTTCAACTCGGGGGCGAAATAGGATTTGAAGTCGATCAGATGTGCGATCTCGATGGACTCGATGGACAACTCGAAGTGACACATCAGCGCCTGGATGATCGAACGGCGCAGCAGGTCGTCGGCGGTGAGTTCCAGACCGCGCATCACCGGCAGTACGCCCTGATCGAGCGCATCGTAGTACTCGTCGAGCGTGCGGTAGTTCTGGCAATAGGTCGGGCCGACCTTGCCGATGGCCGAGACGCCGAAGGCCAGCAAGTCGGCTTCTGCGTGCGTCGAGTAACCCTGGAAATTGCGATGTAGCCGACCCTGGCGCTGCGCCACCGCAAGCTCGTCGTCGGGCTTGGCAAAATGGTCCATGCCGATGAAGACATAGCCCGCATCGGTCAGACGACGGATGGCAAGCTGGACAATCTGCAACTTGGCGTCGGCACTCGGCAGTTCGGCTTCATTGATGCGCCGTTGCGGTTTGGCCAGCCCAGGCAAATGGGCATAGTTGTAGATCGACAACCGATCTGGCGAGAGCTTGATCACTTCGTCCAGCGTATGGTTGAAGCTGATGACGTTCTGTAGCGGCAAACCGTAGATCAGGTCTACTGAGAGGCCCTTGAAACCAAATTCGCGCGCCGAATCGATAACCAACCGGGTTTCATCAAGACTCTGTATGCGATTGACCGCCTGTTGCACGCGCGGATCGAAATCTTGCACGCCGACGCTCATCCGATTGAAACCAAGTTCGGCCAGCAGCTTGACCGTCTCACGGTCGACTTTGCGCGGGTCGACTTCGATAGAGTATTCGCCGTCCGGCAGCATACGGAAATGTTGCCACGTCATCTCCATCAGGTGACGCATCTCGTCGTGCGAGAGGAAGGTCGGCGTACCGCCGCCCCAATGCAACTGGACCACATCGTGCGGACCGTCAAGCGCTTCGGCTTGGAGTGCGAGCTCTTTGCCAAGGTACTTCAGGTACTTCGCCGAACGCCCGTGATCCTTGGTGATGATCTTGTTACAAGCGCAGTAGTAGCAAATCGTGTTGCAGAAGGGGATGTGAAAGTATAATGACAGCGCTCGACCGATCCCGCCGATCGTTCGACGCCCAAGCCAGGAACGATAGGCCTCGGCGTCGAAGGCTTCGACAAAACGATCTGCCGTAGGATAGGACGTATAGCGCGGGCCGCTGACGTCGAAGCGACGAATGACTTGCGGATCGAAAATCAGTTCTTGATAATGGCTCACGACTCTACGATGGTGGCGACTCTGGTGACGATACACAAAGGCGACGGCTTGCTCCGTCGAACGAGGAGTGCAGGATGCAGCAAGCCAACCAGCCCCACGTTGACGCAGATCAAAGCCCCCGTACTTCCATATGGCATAGACCGATGCATGGCCAGCTAGCCCCCCTGACAGTGGCGGCACTGCGCGAAGCTTGCTCACAATGCAACCTGAGCGAACTCTGTTTGCCGATGGGGCTGAGCCCGGACGAACTGGATCAACTCGATCAACTGGTAAATTTGCGGCGACGCATTCATCGCGGCCAGCATCTCTACCGAGGCGGCGACGCCTTCGAGGCGATATATGCCATCAAGACCGGCTTTTTCAAGACCGACGTCCTGCTGGAGGATGGCCGCGAGCAAGTCACCGGCTTCCAGATGGCAGGTGAGGTTCTAGGCTTGGACGGCATCGGTTCGGAAAAGCACACCTGCAATGCTGTAGCCTTGGAAGACAGCGAGGTTTGCGTCATTCCCTTCGCCGACCTTGAGAACTACTCGCGCGAGATCAGTGCGCTGCAACACCATTTCCACAAGATGATGAGCCGCGAAATCGTCCGCGACCATGGCGTGATGATGCTGTTGGGCGTGATGCGCGCCGAGGAACGGCTCGCCGCCTTCCTGCTGAATCTCTCGCAACGCTTCACCGCACGCGGCTACTCGCCCACCGAGTTCAATTTGCGCATGACGCGCAGCGAAATTGGCTCTTATCTCGGTCTCAAGCTCGAAACCGTTAGCCGCGCCTTCTCGCGTTTCCAGGATGAGGGCTTGATCACGGTGCATCAGAAGCACATCCAGATCCGCGACGCAGCCGGCCTCAAGAAGCTTCTGTCCGACCGGCGTGTCTGATCAGGCAAGAAATCCGAGCGGATGCTTGGTCAGCGCCACCGATACGATCCAGCCGAACACCACGATGGCCAGCGTTCCGGCCGCCCACCGAACCGGTACGCTGCGGCCACGCTTCAGCGCTAACGAGCCAAGAACGATATAGGCGATGAGCCCGAACAATTTTGCGGTCAACCAGGCATCGACCAATGGGTATTGTCCGCTTAGCACGGCGAGCGCAGCGGCTGCCGCGAGCAGGATAGTGTCATTGACGTGGGGCAGGATACGCACCCAGCGCCGTTCCGCCAGCGCCGACTTAAGCCCAATCAGTAGCCCGCGCAGGCAAAATCCCGCGATACTCAGAGCCACGCAAACGATGTGCAAATGCTTTACAGTCGTATAGAGCATCGAATCACTCCCACATGGTAAGGTTGCGCCCCACGGAGAGAGGCCCATGACCCATCAGCAAGAAAACCGCATCGACATTCCCGCGCTGCTCGCGCGCCTGCCCCTGTTTCAGGAACTGATTCCCGCGCAGATCGCCCAGATCGCCGCTCACGCGCGCGAAAAGCGCCTCTCCAAGGGGGAGATGCTGTTCCAGAAGGGCGACCCCTGCCGTGGTTTCTACGTCATCATTTTCGGCCAATTGAAGCTTGCCTTCCCTTCTTCCAGCGGCAACGAAAAGGTTGTCGACATCCTCGGCCCGAAACAAAGTTTCGGCGAGGCGGTGATGTTCATGGACCGTCCCTACCCCGTGTTCGCCGAAGCCATTGCAGACACGCTGCTGTTGCACGTTGCCAAGGATGCAGTGTTCGACCTGCTTGCTGGCGATCCATCGTTTGCCCGCCATATGCTTGCCGGCCTGTCGATGCGGCTGCATTCCCTGGTGCAGGACGTCGAGTCCTATTCGTTGCGCTCCAGCGCGCAACGCGTCATCGGCTATCTGTTGCAACATTGCCCGAACGAAGGCAGCGGCAATTGCGAAGGCAGCATCGATATCACCCTGCCGACCTCGAAGCAAATCATCGCTTCGCGACTCAACCTGACGCCCGAGACGCTATCGCGCATTTTCCACGATCTGACCGAAGCCAAACTGATCGGCGTGCAGGGCAAACAAATCACCATCAACAACCTCAAGCGGCTGCGCGAATACGATTTCTGAAGCGCACGTAGCCGCGCACGGCGCGCACCAGATTGACCCCGAGCCAACCGCAATCGACCGCAAACGCCAGCCCTGCGGGACGCGCCAGCAGGGGCAACCAGACGGCCGATAGCAAGAGCGCGAGCGCGACCAGATGCCAGTAATACTGGCGGCGCATCGCACGCTCGGAAATCATCTGATTCATCGCCGGCGGCAGGGTATTCAACCCGCAGATGCGTTGCAAATGCAGCCAGTTGAGAAACGGCACGATCTTGTAGAGCATGCCGCCGATGGCCGAGACAAAAACGCCGACCAGCGCCAGCATTCCCAACCAGACCGCCGCACGCGGATCGTTCCACAACTCAGGCAGCATGAAGAAGCACACGACCGACAACAACAGCAAGAGAAGACTCAGCATCGCGGTACGAAAAAACAGCATGGTGACATCGCTGACCTTGCGGCGCCGTCGGCTTTGCAGATGCAGTGTTTCGACGGCAAACACTGCGGCCACCGCCAGTCCGGCGAGAAGTAGCGCCATGCGTTCGCTTGGGCCGAAGTCAGCTAGACGCAGCGACCAGACCAGCAGTACCCCCATCAACATCAACGGCACGCCACGCGCCAGCCAGAGCGGATAGGCCGGGGTCAACTGGAACATCGGCACCACGTAGTAGGAAACCCCCGCCAAAAGCATCAGCGCCCAACCGCCCAGACCCCAGGCCGCGTGGACATCGGTGAGCGCCAGCAGCGGCCAATCGGCGCCACGCGCGATACCCGTCGCCAGTACGACACCGAGAAACACCGTGACCAACAGACCAATCAAGGCGATGCGCAACGCAACTATCGTCGCCCCCTGCGCCGGCGTGCGCCAGAGCGCAAGACTGACCAAGACCCCGAAGAAACCAAGCGCCAACGCAAAACTGTGCGCCGCAGCGACAAACAGTGGAGCGCGCTGGCTCAAGAAGGCGGCGACCAGCAAAATAGCGGCAATCACCAAGAGCGGATGGACGAGATTGACCACTAGACGCGGTCGCCAGATGTTGCCACCCGCAGCCACAGGAACGAATTGCAATAGCGCCCCGCACATCGCTTGCAGCATGAAGCCGACCACCAACAGATGCGTCGCCGCCAGGGCGCCCGTCGTCCAGCGCGACGCCAACAAGTCCCCCCCAAAGAAGGCTAGCAACAAGCCTGCAGTAACACCAAACCAAGGCGCAGTCAGAAAAAACCGATAAGGCACCGAAATGGGCGGCGCCTGTTCGAAAGAAAGTGAGGGATGCATGTCCTGCTAGCGGCAAGCAAGCCCGTCAAGCACGGCGGATGAGAATTTCGTGCGTACCGTCGTCGCGAACATTCTCCTGCCAAACAAAACCATTGTTACGCAGGATGTTGAAGAGTGGATTGGGATGGCAATACAGCAGCAACAGCAATGCACCGTCCGGCGGCAAGACGTCAAGCGCAACGAGCGTTTTTTCGAGCGGTTCGGGCGGCTGCATCTCGCGACCATCCACCACAAGGGTCGCCAAGGAAGTCAGATCGCCATTGGACACGCCGCATCCAGTCTTTTTTGTAGTTGCACACCTAGGCTATCGAACTGGTCCGCCAGCGAACGGTCGCACATCGGATAAAGGATGTTTTCTTCCTTCATGTTGTGCTGCTGCATGAATACCAACAAAGTCTCGGCCGCCCCGGCAAAATCGTCCTTGGCCGCCGCCGTGGCCGCCGTCAGCATCTGCTCAAGGAGTGCACGCATCTGGGCATGCTCCATGCGCATCATCTGGGTAGGTCCGCCGACCATGCCGGTGGTCGTCTCGAAAGCAGGAAAAAGCAATTCCTCCTCGGTACGAAAATGGGTCTCGATCTCCTCTTGGAGACGCGCGAGCAGTAGCTTGCAGCGCGTCCACTCCAAGCTCGCCGCTGCCGCCTCGGTATCGGCAAACAGATCGTCGCAGTGCTTGTGGTGCTGGTGCAATGGTTCGGTCAGGGAGGTCATGCGAACACGAATGAAATGGCGGGGTCTGAGCATTCTCGCCCCCCGCCACGCGACAAACCTTGATACGGGTCAAAGTCTGAAACGCGGTCTAGAACTGGACTAGCGTTCAGCCCTTGACGATGCCGATTTCGAGTTGGGCGAACCAGTCGATGAAGCGCTTGACATTGGCCCCTTTGTAAATCGCGCCATGTTGCGGGCACAACATCTCGATGTCGAGTTGGCTCACCCGACTGCACCAGTCGCGCTTGGCCTTTTCCGACCCCATCCAGCGGCGATGGAAGGCCTCGGCATGACGGATGTGGCGATCGAAATCCTCCACAAACAGACCATCTTCCCCCGGCGGCAGCAAGGCGGCGCCGACATCGCCGGAAAACAGGATCTTTGCCTTCGGGTCGTACAAGTGAAAATTGCCCGAGGAGTGCAAGTAGTGGGCGGGAATCGCACGCAAGCGCTGGCCGCCGACCATAATGTCGCCACCGCTATCGGGAAGGGAAATAAAGGTATCCCGACCGCCGCCGAAGTGGGGCACGAAACTCGACCACAGCCAACTGATATGACATTTGATCTGCGGGTTGAACTCAAGCCAGAGCGACAGGGAAGAAATGATATCGGGATCTTGGTGGCTGGCAAACAGCTTGTTGATCTTGCGCGGATCGAACTCCGTCGACAACGCCGAAAATACGGCAGGAAAGATTTCATTGCCACCCGGATCGAGCAGGATCGCGTCGTCGTTGTCGATCACCAGATATTCGTTGGTATCGATCAGATAATCGGGGCGATTCGGATCGCGCACCAACGCCAGCCAGCGATGGCCGCCCTCTTCGTAGATGACACGAGCTGTTTTCATGGTCAGTTATCCCGTTGCTTGGAGAGATTTTCGAGAGAATGCTGAATCTCGCCGATAGTGTGCTCGAAATCGCTGGAAACCTGCATCAAGGCCACCGAAAACGGACCGCCGTAGGCCGCTTCGATCTTCGCTGAACGCGCCAGCACACTCCCCAGTTCGACCAGTTGCGTGGTGTCTGCAATCATTTGGGACAGGCGGCGATTCAAGGCGGCGATCTGCTCGCGCTGGCGGGCATGAGTCAGGCTGTGCCGGCTACGCAGGAAATCGTCAATGATGGCGCGCCCCTTGCCGCTCGATTCCTTGCGAGCGCGCTCCAGCACGCGGCTTAGGCGCATCTGCTTGACCAGCGCCGTGACCGTCGCGACGCTGCCGTAGGTGGTCTCGCGCAATTGGGTCATCTGCTTTTGCAGATCCATGGCAAAGCGGCGCAACTCGTTCGACAGCACGCCGAAACCCAAGGCCGACTGGCCGGCGCGCTTGGCCAGGAAGATGGCGTTCATCGCCATGAGGTTGATCTTGAACGCCCGCGCGACAACAGACTTGATTTCCTCGTTGATGCGCACGATACGTCGCAGTTCGCGTCCGGTGTCCTGAATCACCGCTGCCATGCAGTTACCTCCATGTCGCGCCCACCGCCGCTGCCGTCAAAGCTCAAGGCGCCGGCTCCTGAATGGCCGGCAGTGCGATAGCGTCGCCTTTGCTGAAACGATAGTCGTCGAAAATGTGCTCGGCAGAAAGCAGCGCATAGCTATCGTCGGGCAGCCTGCGCGTGGTGTCTTTAAGCCGATAGGTGTAGTGCCCGCAAGTCCACAATTCGAAATTGCGCATTTGCGTGCACAGGCAGGTCTTGTCCCAGACGCGAATCTTCTTGGCGTCCGGGTGCGCGGCAACCTCGCGGTTATAGGCCTGGATGTACTGGCAATTGCCGTTAGCATCGAGAATATAGCCGTAGGCCTCGCAATTCGGGCGAATGCCGTCGCCAATGGCTGGGCTATTCTTCAACATGCGCATCGGATAGCCGGTAGGCGAAATGCCGTTCACCTCGATGTCGTCTTCGCCGGCCTTGTAGTACTCCTGCTTGACGTCGTCGGGCAGACCGCACTCCTTCGACACGGTGAAGCGGGTTGCCACCTGGACGGCGGCGGCGCCGTTGTCGAGGAAGGTGGCGGCATCGCCGCCGGTGAAAATGCCGCCAGCGGGAATCAATGGGATATCGAGTTGCTCGGCCGCAAGCCAGGCGCGGATTTCCGCCACGATAGTCACCAGATCGAATTTCGCCCAGTCCATGCCGAAACCGAGATGTCCGCCCGCGAGCGGCCCCTCGATCACCACGTAATCAGGCAACCGCCCGGTACGCGCGCTCTTTTTCAGGAACAATTGCAGGGCGCGCAGGGAAGAGACGATGATGCCCAGCTTGGCATCGCGGAAGCGTGGATGATCCTCGATCAGCGCAAACGACCCCAGATGCAGGCCTGCCGCAAGCGTGATGCCGTCAATGCCGGCATCGAGCGCGGAGTGCAGACGTACGCGCAAGGTTTCCTTGGGCGCGTTCATCGTCAGCTTTTCCATGCAGTTGATGAGGATCAGCCCGGAACCGCGCTTCGCTTCCATGGTACGGCCGACATGCATCTGCGTTGCCTCGGCCAGCCGCGCCAAGTCGAACTTGACGCCCGACTTGTCGTCGTTGGCAACGTTATATTTGTATTGCTTGAGCTTTTCCTTGACGAAGTGGGTCTTGAAGCGCCGGTCGGCCACCGTCGGCACCATCGCGTCGGAAATATGGCCGACCCCCCCCAGCCGTGCTGCCTCAAGCGCCAACTCGGCGGTCGAGATGTCCACCCCCATACCGCCGATCACGATGGGCACCAGTTCGTGCCGACCCAAACGCAGGCGGAAATCGTCCACACATTTCATTATCGATGTCCATGACCGCTGCCGACGGTCCATCTAGCGGATGGTGTCGCATTGCGGCCTAAGTTATAGGCCGCAATGATAGCCGATGACGCCCGCGCCGTCCCACCGGCGCCGACTTTTTAGCGTTCCAACACGTAAGTACCGGGCGCATCCGCGACAGCGGGATAGGCCTTATTGGCCAGGACCGGCGGTTTGCCGAGCGCGCCGGATTGCGGCTTCAGCCAAGTCATCCAGTCTTCCCACCAACTGCCGGCGCGGTGTTCGGCACGATCCTGCCACTCCTCGGGGCTGTCGTGGCGCTCCGCGCTCCCCACCCAGTATTCGCGCTTGGGCGGGGTGACCACCGGGTTGACGATGCCAAGTATGTGACCGGAACTCGACAGCACATTGCGTTTAGGACCCGCCACCAAGTTATTGAGACGGAACGCCTGCCGCCATGGTGCGATATGGTCGTCCGCTGCCGCGACGGTATATATCGGCTGGACGATGCGCGCCAGATCGATGGGATGTCCGGCGACTTCCAGCGCATCTTTCTTCACCAGTTTGTTGTCGAGATAGAACTCGCGCAAGTACCAAGTATGCATTTTGGCCGGCATGCGCGTGGTGTCCATGTTCCAGAACAGCACGTCGAAGGGTGGCGGCGCCTCGCCATAGAGATAGCCATGCACGACGTAATGCCAGATCAGGCTGTTCGAACGCAGCAGGCGGAAGGCGGAGGCCATTTCCTTGCCGTCGAGAAAACCCTTTTCCTTCATCTTGCGCGCCAGATAGTGGAAGCTACCTTCGTCGAGAAAGACTTCGATGTCGCCCGGCTTGTGATAATCGACCAGCGTGGTGAAGAAAGTCGCGCTGGCGATCGGCACATCCGTCTCGGCATAGTGGCGGTTCGCCCAGGCCATATAGGTCGCCAACGCGGCACCGCCGATGCAATAGCCGGCCGCATGCACCTTGGCGCTTTTCGACACGCTCTGCACTGCCGCGACGGCGGCGCCGATGCCTTCGGTCATGTAGTCGTCGAAGCCGACTTCGGCCATCGACGCATCCGGATTCTTCCAACTGGTGATATAGACATCGAAGCCCTGTTCGAGCAGGAACTTGACGATGCTTTTCTTCGGCGTCAGGTCGAGGATGTAGAACTTGTTGATCCACGGCGTCACGATCAGAATCGGCGTGCGATAGGTTTCGGTCGCCGTCGGCGTGTAGTGGATCACCTCCAACAAGCGATTTTGCAATATCACCTTGCCCGGCGTAGTGGCGAGATTCACGCCGACCTTGAAGTCGTCCGGCCGGGTCATGCGGATATTGCCGGCTTGGACATCGTCGAGCAGGTTGCGCATGCCGCGTATCAGACTTTCGCCATTGGACTCCACGGCCTTTTTCATTGCGACGGGATTGGTCAACAGGAAGTTGGTCGGCGCCATCGCATTCAGCCACTTGCGCCACCAGAACGCCGCGCGCCGCCGGTCGCGATTCGACAAGCCGGGCGTCTGGAACAACATATCCTGAATGTGGTGGGTCAGCATCAGGTACCACTCTTTCGAGATATCCCAGGTCGCCGACTCCTTCCAGAGCGGATCGGCAAAGCGGTTGTCGTCGGGATTTGGCACCTCGACGTCCTCGCAGGGCAGACCGAACATACGCTGCCACGAATGCCATTGCAGGGCCATCATGCGCGTCGAAAATTCCGAGGCCGCCTCGGCCAACTCCTGCGGGTGCGACGCCCAAGCCAATTGGGCGTGCATCAGCGGCATCACCACACCCATGGGATCGAGATTGGTCTCCACCGCTTCATGAACTGCGCGGAAGGTGCGATGCGGCGCCAAAGCGGCCGCCATGTGCTTGCTGCTTGCCATGATCCAATCTCCTGTCCTAGGCTGAAACCTTATCGCGCATCAGTGTATGTCGCGATTGTTGCACTGCGATGCCAGCATACCCTTGTCCAAACCAAGCCGGGGAATGCGCTATGATTGTGACAAGGGCGGCGAGGCCTGTGTTGATCTGCATCAATCGACCAAACACCCGCAGCCAAGCTCAGAAAAGGGGTACATCATGTTCAAGCACATTCTGGTACCGACGGATGGTTCGCCACTCTCCACCGAAACCGTCAAGCGCGCAATCGGTTTTGCACGAGAGGCCGGCGCCCGCATCACGTTCTTTTACGCCAAACCCGAATATCCGGTGGCCTTTTATGGCGAAGGCGCGTTGATCGACCCGACGACGCCCGAGAAGTTCGCCGAGATGGCCGAACAGCAAGCCAAGGAAATTCTCGGTGCCTGCGAAGCGCTCGCACAAACCGACAAAGTTCCCTGCACCAGCTTGGCCGTCACGAGCGACATTCCCTACGAGGCGATCATCGAAGGTGCGAATGCTGTCGGCAGCGACCTGATATTCATGGCCTCGCATGGTCGGCGCGGCCTCGGTGGTTTCCTGCTCGGCTCCGAAACGCAAAAGGTACTGACGCACTCCAAGATTCCCGTCTTGATCTATCGGTAGGCCGCAGCATGCTGAACCAGGCACTGGCCATCATTCACGACGAGCATCGTTCTCTGGGGGCGGTATTGCACGGCTTGCGCTTCCTCGTCAGGGAAATGCAGGAGAAGGGAACGTCTCCGGACTTCAAACTGTTCTGGTCGATGATCTACTACATGGACGCTTTTTCCGAGCGCCTGCACAATCCACGGGAAGACGCCTATCTGTTTGCGCGCCTCAAGGAGCGCACGCACGAGGCAGACGAGATCGTCGCCACGCTGGAACGCCAACACGCCGAGAGCGGCGCCCATGTACGCCAGCTCGAACTGGCGCTCGGTCAACTGGAAGCCGGCGTGCCGGGCGGACTGGAAGCCTTCGCCCAGGCTGCCGAAAATCTGGTCGAGGAAGCCTGGCAACACATGAGCCTGGAAGAAAAAGTCGTCATCCCCCTGGCGAAGAAACACCTCACCCCGGAAGACTGGATCGGCATCGCCGAGGCTTTCGGCGAACATGGCGACCCGCGCTTCGGCGCCAAGCCGGACCACGAGTTCCGCGATCTATTCAGCCGCATCGTGAATCTCGCGCCGCCCCCCATCGGCGTCGGCCCGCCGCGCGCCTGAAACCGACACGTCACTGTGCCGCCAGCACCAACGCGAAGTGGTGCGAGGTGATCTGCAATTTGCGGCCAAGGTAGAGACGATGGGCAGCGTGACGGGTCACGCCGGAATCCAGGTGAAACTGCGCGCAATCCAGTTCGCGCGCACGCGCCACCAGCCAGTCGAGCAGCGCTCCGCCAAAGCCGGACTGTCGGCATGCGCTTGATGTGACGAGATCATCCACATAGAGCACGCGCCCCCAGGCCAGATACTCCGCCACGCGATACCCGGCCACCGCAACCACCCGTCCCTCAGCCATCGCGGCCACCAGTTCATAGCCGTGCCGGTCCATTTGCCGCTGCACTCGCGCAACGAATTCCTCCTCAACCAGATGTGGCCGCAGTTCGAGCATGGCGGGAAAGCAGGCGCGGATATCGGCTTCGGTCTGAGCGGGGAATACGTTCATGATGGCTACGCTGGCAAGGGGTATATTGGGACACAAATTATGCAGCAAGACATGCCGTCCGACGGCACAAAGTCGGCGCTGGCAAGACGCCGATCTGGTGCGATTAATTCGTATCATATGAGGCATAGTCGGCCGGAACGCATCGGACGGACCTGACGCAACGGGAGAAATGACATGAACGCACGCCGCGCCGCCAGATTGTTTGCACTGACCTTGATCGTCGCCCAGCCGGCTCTCTGCCAGGCCCAGGTATATTCGTGGAAAGATGCCAACGGCAAGGTACATTACGGCAGCCAGCCGCCCGCTGGACAAACTGTCGAGACGCGCAAGCTGGCGCCCGCACCCACAGCAACGGCGGACGAAGAAGCTGCGCGCAAGGCGAATGCCGAGAAGCAAATGGCCGAGCGCGAAAAGCAGCAGAAGGCGCAGGAAGGCGCAAAGAAAACCCAGGAAGACCAGGCCAACGCGAAAGTGCGCGAGGAAAATTGCCGCCAAGCGAAAGCACATCTCGCGGGAATCGAAGCGGGACAAACGCGCTTTACCATCAATGACAAAGGCGAACGCATGGCCCTCGACGGCACGGTGCGCGACGCCGAACTCAGGCGTGCCCGGCAGGGTGTCGATACCTGGTGCAAGCCGGCCAAATAAACGCGCGGCGCGTTACTCCTCGGCGGCCCCGCCGCCCTTCTTCATGACTTTGCCCTCGGCGGCGCGCTGCTTGCGCACCTCCTTCGGATCGGCGATCAGCGGGCGATAAATCTCCACCCGGTCGCGGTCGCGCAATATCGTGTCGGGTCGCGCCAGCTTGCTGAAGATGCCGAACTTGCCCTTGGCGACATCGATTTCCGGATGTTTGGCCGGCAAGCCGGAAGCTTCGACCGCCTGTTGCAGGGTGGTCCCGGCGGCAAGGTCAAGGGGGATGACATCCTGCCGCTCGGGGCGGGCATAGGTCACTTCGACCCGGATTGTTTCAGTCGTATACATGATGGGCGCGTTTGACGAAGGAATCGACGAAAGTGTCCGCGATGAAGCCGAACACCGGCCCCAGCGCTTTTTCCAGCAATCTGCTGGAAAACTCATAGTGCAGTTTGAACTCGATCTTGCAGCCGGCGTCGCCGAGGGCGACGAAGCGCCAACCGCCATCGAGGCGGCGGAACGGCCCCTCGCGCAGCGCGATGTTCATCCAGTGCGGCGCTTCCTTGACATTCTCGGTAGAAAACTGCGCCTTGATGCCATGGTAATTGACGTGGATGCGCGCGGCGGTGAGTTGCGCCGTGCGCGCAATCAATTCGGTGCCGCCGCACCAAGGCAGGAATTGCGGGTATTCCTCGACACGGTCGACCAGATCGAACATCTGCGTCGGCGTGCGCGCGATCAATACCGATTTTTCGACGAGGGCCATGGCGTGGGGGTGCTTTAGAATGCGCGAATTCTACCCCGCGCGTACTTTCGCCCATGAGCATCGCCGACAACAAAAAAGCCTTCCACGACTACTTCATCGAAGAACGCTTCGAGGCCGGCTTGGTACTCGAAGGGTGGGAGGTGAAATCGATCCGCGCCGGCCGCGTACAGCTCAAGGAAGCCTACGTCATCGTCAAGGGTGGCGAAGTCTGGCTGATCGGCTGCCACATCAGCCCCATGACCACCGCTTCCACCCACGTCAAGCCCGATGCAGTGCGCACGCGCAAGCTGCTGCTGCACCAGCGCGAGATCGGCAAGCTGATCGGCAAAGTGGAGCGCGCCGGTTTCGCCCTGGTGCCCATCGACATGCATTTCAGCAAGGGTCGCGTCAAGCTCGAAATCGGCCTGGCCAAGGGCAAGAAGCAGTTCGACAAACGCGACAGCGAGAAGACGCGCGACTGGGAGCGGGAGAAAGCGCGCCTGATGCGGGACAAGGTCTGATCCAGGCCATATGAGCCCGACCACCCTGCTCTGGCTCATCGCCGGCTGCCTGATGTTGCAGCCGTTGTCGACCGATCTTTACCTCGCTTCGTTGCCGCATCTCGCCCACGATTTCGGCGTCACGCCGGCGGCGGTACAGCAGACGTTGTCGCTGTTCGTCATCGGCTTCGGCGTCGCCCAGCTCGTCAGCGGCCCCTTGTCCGACCGCTACGGCCGCCGACCGGTGGTGCTGGCCGGATTGGGCATCTACGTGCTCGCCAGCCTGGCCTGTGCGCTGGCGCCGAGCTTGCCCCTGCTGATCGGCGCGCGCTTCGTCCAGGCCATCGGTTGCTGCACCGCCATCGTCGTCGCGCGCGCGCTGATCCGCGACGCCTTCACGCCTGCCGAGGGCGCGCAGATGATCGCCAAGGCGAGCACGCTCCTCTCGCTGGCGCCGCTGATCGGCCCGGTGCTGGGCGGCTACCTGCAAGTCTGGTTCGGCTGGCGCGCCGCCTTCTTCTTCCATACGCTGTTCTGCGCCGTGTTGGCGACGATGGCCTGGCACTGGTTGAAGGAGACCAACACGCACCCGAACCCCGAAGCGACGCGCCCGGCCGTCCTGGCCGCCGTGTACCGCCGTATCGCCAGCGCCGAGTCTTTCTGGGCCTATGTGCTGCCGGGCGCCTTGTCCTACGCGGCGATCTTCGTCTTCATTTCCGGCTCCTCCTTCGTACTGATCGACGTGCTGGGCGTCGCAACCGAAAGCTACGGCTACTGTTTCGCCTTCGGCGTCTCGGGCTATTTGCTCGGCACGCTGGCCTGCCGCCGGCTGTTGCAGCGCGTCGGCCTGGCCAACGCCGTAGCGGTCGGCGCCGGCCTGTCGCTGTTTTCCGGCCTATTGTTCGCCGCACTGGTGCTCGCCGGCGCACAGCACTGGTCGGTGGTGCTGCTCTGCCAGTTCCTCACCATGGGTGCGCACGGCATCAACTTTCCCTGCGCCCAGTCCGGCGCGGTGGCGCCCTTTCCGCGCGAGGCCGGCGCAGCAGCCGGCCTGCTCGGTTTTTTCACCATGATCGCTGCGCTGGTCGCCGGCACCTGGATCGGCATGAGCCACGACGGCACTCTGATGCCGATGGCGCTCACATCGGCCGCCATCGGCATCCTGCTGTTCGGTGGCGCCTGGAGCCTGCGGCACCAACGCCATCCGGCCCCGGCGCACTGAGGCGGCCATGCACATCCTGATCGTCGAGGACGACGCCCACATCGCCGAAAACCTGATGACCTTCCTCGACCTGCGCGGCCATGCCTGCGACTACGCGCCTACGCTGCGCGGCGCCCGCCAGCTCGCCGACCAGGCAGCCTTCGACGCGCTTATTGTCGACCGCGGCCTGCCCGACGGCGACGGTCTCGCGCTGATCCGCGACCTGCGCGCCCAGGGCAAAAGCCTCTTCGTGCTGGTACTGACCGCGCGCGACACGCTGGAAGACAAGCTCGCCGGCTTCGAGGCCGGCGCCGACGACTATCTGGTCAAGCCCTTCGCCTTGCAGGAAGTCGAAGCGCGCCTCGACGCCATCGCGCGGCGTGGAAAACAGCGCGACGACACCGGCTCATGGCGGCTCGCCGACATCGAATACGACGCCAGCGCCCAGGAAATTCGCCAGGACGGCCAGGCCCTGCGCCTACCGCCCAAGGCGGTGCGCCTGCTGGCGGTACTGCTGCAACACCCGAACCGCGTCTTCAGCCGCCGCGAACTCGAACTCGCAATCTGGGGCCGCGAACAGGAATCCAGCGACAACCTGCGCACCCTGTTGCACACCGCGCGGCGCCAGCTCGGCGACGCCAGCCGCGTCGAAATCGTCAATACCCATGGTCTCGGCTACAAACTCGCCCAGCGCTGAAGTACAGGCGCCCAGCCTGCGCACGCGCATCGTCCTCACCGGGCTGAGCTTGGTCCTCATCGTGCTGCTGGCGCAAGCGGGCGCCATGCTGCTCACAATCGACCAGATGGAAGAGGAATTGATTGATCAGATCCTCAATCAACAAATCCAGTACAGCATCGAAGTAGCCCGCCACACCCCTGAGTTCGCCGCGCCCAACACGCCGGACATGAAGCTGTATCGCATCGATGCGCACGACACCGCGCCGCCGCTTCCCGCCGAACTCGCCCACCTGGGGGTAGGCAACCACGAAATCCATATCGCCGAGCGCGAACTTCACGTCGCCGTACGTGACGACAACGGCCACCGCTTCATCCTCGCCTACGACGTGGAGGAGCATGAGATACGCCTGCACACGCTCAAATTCAGCCTGGCGGCGAGCGCACTGCTGCTCGCCGGCCTCTTGCTGGCGACTGTCCTCCTGCTCGCGCGCCGCCTCACCGGCCACCTCGAACAACTGGCGACGCGCGTGGGCAATCGCCCAACGGGCGAAAGCTTCGCCCAGCCCGGCATGGACCGCGAGCTGCTGGCCATCGCGGCGGCGCTGGACAAATACGATGCCGCGCGCAATGCCAGCCTGGAACGCGAACGCAACTTCACCGCCGACGTCTCGCACGAACTGCGCACCCCGCTGACGCGCATCCGCACCGACGCCGAATTGCTGGCGGCCGTGCCGGACCTGCCCCCCGCCGCGCACCAGCGCGCCGAGCGCATCGTCGCCACCGTCGACCAGATCCATCAACTCGCCGCCAGCCTCCTGCTGCTCGCGCGCGAGGCCAGTCCCACATTGGTCGAAGCAATCGCCGTACGCGACGCCGTCGAAGAAGTCTGGCGCGCGTTACGCGCACAGCACGCCAGCGCCACCCATCTGGACAACCGCATACCCGCCGACGCCCACATCGAAGGCGATCCTGCGTTACTCAACACCGTGCTGCGCAACATCCTCGACAACGCCCAGCGCCATGCGCCCGCCGGCACGATCGTCTGCACCATGGAAAACCAGCGACTGGGCATCCGCGACAACGGTCCCGGCTTCGCCCCGGACGAGTTGCCCGCCGTCTTCGCGCGGCGGCGCGGCAAAAGCAGCAGCGGCCACGGCCTCGGCCTCGCCATCGTGCGCCACATCGCGCAAGCCTCGGGCTGGCTGGCGCGCGCAGAAAACGCACCGGAGGGCGGCGCGGTGGTCGAGATCGATTTCGGGCAGATCCGGAACTGACGAGCGCCGTCTTGTCGGCGCCGAGTCTTGCCTGGATTCGCCCGACGCCCAGCCTACTTGGATTTGCTTACGCTCTTGCAGGCTCCCAACGAGCCGCCTTTGGCGGACAGCATGGGCTTTTCGCAGGTATCCGTGGTCCAGATGTCGCCGTCGCGGCAGTCCGAATCGTCGCGACAGCATGCGGGAGCCACGCAGGTCGCGGCCGCCGCCGCGACGGGGCTAATCGCATCGAGCGAATCGACCGACGCCTGCTGGGCTTGCGAGAGGCCCTGACTGGCGGCCATGACCCCCGCCTGGAGCGCATTTTCGCTGAACGGAATTTCACAACGATGTGTGTCCGCGTTGCAGGTGGGTGTCAGCTTGTCCGCTGTCTTTCCCGTGAAACTCACGCTTTCGCAAACATAGTAGGCGCTTCCCGGTTGGCAATAGTCGTCCGGGATGATTGTTTCGCAGGCATATTGGTAAAGCCCGCTGGACAATTGCCCGCCTTTTTTGCATTTCGCCTGCAAGGTCGAATCGTTGGGGTTGGTGGGGCTGCACTGACTGTCGAAAAAGCAGGAGGAACGGTTGGGGTCGGCGTCGGCCGGTATCGAAGGACGCGCTCCCGTATATGCGACGCATGCGTCCTCGACGACATTCTTGCGGAAGGTATGCAGCGGCCAATCCTTGGCGAAAATATCCATGCCGAGCAGTTCGACGATGACGCCGGCCCGCGGCGTGAGCCCCACATCCAGCGAGGCGCACATGTCGCCCGACAATTCGTTGTTCACATATTCTGCATGGCCGGTCAGCTTGGCCTCGGCGAACCCCTCAAGGGAAATGGTTCCGCCCACCACATCGAAAACCTCGATATTGGCTTGAAATTCGAGCCAGGGCTTGGCCGTGACATTGGCGTCGAAAGTGACATCGGGGCCGTAGTGTGTGAACGTATTGTTGCGCTTGTCGATGGAATACCACTTGTCATAGTCGTTGTAACCCAGGCCAATGGTGATCTCGTCGGTCCAGGTAAACCCCTGCAAACTGGTCAGGTTGGCCTTGCCGGTGGTGGAATAGCCGGCAAACAGTTCCGGGGTGATCGTGATCAGGATGGGGCCGACGGGAACCACTTGGACAGGGCCCGTCCAAATGCTCTTTTGCGTGCTGTAGGCGCCGGTGATGTCGAGTTGGAGCTTGGTATCCATCGCGGCATCCACCCCACCGCCCACGCTGACCTCGACCTTGTCCACATTTACCCCCCAGGTATCCCATTCAAGCGTGGCATCCACCCACGCCTGCAACAGAAAATGGCATGAGGTCAAATCGAAAGTGACGCTCCCCTGCACCGCCACGCCGCCCGCGCCGCCGGAGTCCGCGAACGATTTGTCGAACACATTGCCGGAGCAGTCCGACAGGCCGAATGGCTGCGTTGACGCACGCGGCGCCGCGTTGCGAGCGCTGGTCGCGGATGCGCTATCGCCAAACGGGATGCGGGCGCGAATCCGCGCGCGCGGGAAAACCTCCTTGGCCTGCGCACGCGACACGGTCATGACCACCAGTTGCCCCTCCTGTTTGAGCGCGTCGATGCGGTGGACGAGGGGCGCGCGGTCCTTACGGCTGCGGTAAATGAACGCTCCCGCTTCGAAACGCGGGTCCAACGCAGCGCCGGATTTGAGTTCGGCCTTGAAGATGCCGGCGGCGGCGTCGTAATCGGTGCGGACAAAGTCGAAGCGCGACTCGTCATCCACCCGGATGGCTTTCGGATGCGTCTCCACGCAGTTTTGCGCAGGATCGGTTGGACTGCATATCGCCGCGACAGCTACGGTGTCGAAAGGCGTAGCGATTTCGGCGTAGGGATCTGTGCAACCAGACTGTTCGATCCAAGCGGAGGCGAGACCAAGATCCAACGGACCGCTCCGATCCGTATCGGGAGCGTAAAAGTACAAATGGCCGTCCCCGGCGCCGATTCCCAGATAGGTGTTCGATTTCTCGTAATGCCGGTAGATATAGGCCGCAGTGGTTTGCGTCGCTGGCGATGCCGCGCGCAAGTGGGTCGGATATTTTTCTTCCGCCCAGCGGAACAGGCATTGATGTTGCGCCGCTTTCAACTCCGCTGTAGCGATAGTTGGCGATAGCACTATGGTTTGGGTTTGCGCCGCGCCTGGCGTTGCCGCCAAGAGTGCCGCGACAGCGACAGCTGAAAGCAGCAGACGCGGCACGCCAAAGGGAACACGCATATGAAAATCCTCGGAATATGGCAGATTGAGGGAAAACGCCCGAAACGGTGGCGCCGCTAAGTCTTCATCCGGCATCGCTTCGAAAGACGCAAGATTATCCATGTACCAACTCTGCTATCGCACGCCGAGGGTAATACATCGTGATGGACATCACAGATTTCTCACACCCCGCTCACATCGCGCTCACAGGCGCACGGCTACATTGCGGCACTCTTGTCGAACGCCGCCGCGATGTCCATTTCTATTGCCGCCTTTCCGTCCTTCCCCGCCCGTTTCCGCCTGCGCACGACCGTGCATGCCGAAACGCTGGCGCTAGGCTTCAGCCTGTTCTTCGCCCTCGCCGGCAACCGCCTGTTCTGGACTCACGCGCTGCAAGGCCGAGACCTGACGCAGGGGCATACCCTGCTGCTGGCCGCCGCACTCTTCGCGCTCTTGACGACCCTGCACTTCCTGCTGGTGGTGCCCCTCCTCGCGCGCCGCACGTTTCGCCCGCTGCTTGGCCTGCTGTGTCTCGCCAGCGCCTGCGCCATCTACTACATCGATAAGTTCGGCGTCTATCTCGATCCGAGCATGCTGCGCAACGTGCTGCGCACCGACTTTCAGGAAGCGCGCGAGCTGTTCGCCTGGGACATGCTGCCCTACCTGTGCTTTTACGTCCTCCTGCCCTGGCTGGCGCTGAGCCGGCTGGAACTTTGCCGAGCGCCCGCGTTCCGGACTGTCGCGCGCCGCGTCGGTGCCATGCTGCTCGCCGTCGCACTGTGCGTGGCGCTCTTGTTGCTGGCCTTCCAGGATTTCGCCGCCCTGATGCGCGGCAATAAGGAATTGCGCTATCTGATCACGCCGGCGAACTATCTTTACTCGCTCGCCCGGGTGGCCAGTTCGGACGCACGCGCCGCCAGCCGGCCCAAAACGCCTGTCGGCACCGACGCGCAATTGGGCGCGGCCTGGCAGGAACGCAAGAAACCCGTGCTGCTGGTCGTCGTCGTCGGCGAAACGGCGCGTGCGGCAAACTGGGGGCTCTCGGGCTACGCGCGCCAGACCACGCCCGAACTCGCCGCCCTCGGCGTGCTGAACTTCCCGCACGCCACGAGTTGCGGCACCAACACCGAAGTCTCCGTCCCCTGCATGTTCTCCGCCGTCGGCCGGCGCGATTACGACGAAGAACGCATCCGCAACAACGAATCACTGCTGCATGTGCTCGACCATGCCGGCATCGGCGTCAGTTGGCACGACAACCAGTCGGGCTGCAAGGGCGTCTGCGACGGCCTGCCGCAACGCCGTCCCGATGCGGAGAAGAGCAAGCCGCTATGCGCTGGCGACCGCTGCTTCGACGCGGCTCTGCTCGACGGCCTCGACGACTGGCTCGCCGCCAGCCAGGGCAATCAGGTGCTGGTGCTGCACATGCTGGGCAACCATGGGCCGGCCTACCATCTGCGCTACCCGGCAGCCTTCCGCCGCTTCACGCCCACCTGCGACACCGCCGATCTGGGCCAATGCAGCCGCGAGCAGATCGTCAACAGCTATGACAACGCCCTGCTCTATACCGACCACGTATTGGCGCAAACCATCGCCTTCCTCGGCAAACACGCGGACAGCCACGATACCGCCCTGTTGTACGCTTCCGACCACGGCGAATCGCTCGGCGAAAACGGGATTTTCCTCCACGGCATGCCCTACGCGATTGCGCCCGATGTGCAGCGCCAGGTGCCCATGACGCTGTGGCTCTCGCCCGCTTATGCTGCCAGCTTCAAGGTCGACACCGCCTGTCTGAACAAACGCGCCACACAGCCGGCCAGCCACGACAACATCTTCCATACCGTGCTCGGCATGCTCGATGTGCATACGCAGGTTTACGCGCCCGAACTCGATCTACTTCAGTCCTGCCACACTTGAACATGCCGCCAGCCAAGCCACGCCCCGCAATCCTCTCCAATGACGCCTGGCTGGTACGCCAGGCCCTGCTCATGACGCTCCTGGCCATGCTGCTGCTGGCCGTATTCGAGAACACCGCCCTCGACCTGAGCCTGCAGGCCTATTTCTACGATCCGCTGCTGGGCGACTTCACGTTGCGGCGCCATTGGTTCTTCGAGCGGGTGATGCACCATGGCCTCAAGCAGGCCTGCTATGTCCTGCTGTTTTTCGCCACGGGCGTCTGCCTGTTCGGCATCCGTGGCAAGCTCGACTGGCTGCCTCGGCGCGACGCCTGGCTGGCGCTGGTCGGCATGCTGCTGATTCCCGCCAGCATTGCCCTGCTCAAACAGTTCACCCAGCGCCACTGCCCCTGGGATGTCGTCGATTTCGGCGGCTATGCGCCCTATGTGGGCTTGCTGGGCAATCTTCCCGACGACATTGCCCAAGGCAAGTGTTTCCCCGCCGGCCATGCTGCGGGCGGCCTGGCCTGGATCGTCTGGGCCATCGTGCTGCGCGAATCCAAACCGCGACTGGCACGCCTGATCCTGATCGGTTCGCTGACGCTGGGCCTGCTCATGGGTCTGGCCCGCATGGCGCAGGGCGCCCACTTCCTCTCCCATACCCTGTGGTCGGCCTGGTGGGCTTGGGCGCTCAGCCTCGCGCTGGCCGCAGCCTTCTATCCGCGCAGCCGGAAATTCGCGCTACCCGCAACCGACGCCGGTAGCGCGCACTGACCGCTTGCACTATCAGACCTTCGCGCGTCCCAGCACGGAGCGCAGCGTTTCCTGCAAATCGCCGGGAATCAGGATGGTCTTGGCGTTGTTCGATTCGGCCAGCTTGGTCATTGCCATGACATATTTTTCGCCGAGCAGATAACGCATCGGCCCGTCCTGGTCGCCGATTGCCGCAGTCACGCGCCGAATCGCCTCTGCGCTCGCCTCGGCCAGCGTCACCTGCGCCTTGGCGTCGCGCTGCGCCGATTCGAGACGCGCCTCGGCTTGCAGGATCATCGACTGCTTTTCGCCCTCGGCGCGCGTAATCATCGCCTTCCTTTCGCGCTCGGCGGAAGCCTGCATCTCCATCGCCTTCTGCATCGACATCGAAGGCTTGATGTCCTGGATCTCCACCGACTTGACGGTCAACCCCCAATCGACGGCCTCGTCGGCAATCGACTCGCGCAGCCGCGCCTTGATCATGTCGCGGTTCGACAGCGCCTCGTCGAGCTGCATCTCGCCGATGATCGAGCGCAGCGTCGTCATGATCATGTTGCGGATCGCCTCGGAGAAGTCGGTCACGCCGTACACCGCCTTGATCGGATCGGTGATCTTGATGAAGGCGATGGCATTGGTGACGATCACCGCGTTGTCGCGCGTAATCACCTCCTGCTCCTGCACGTCGAGGATGATGTCCTTGGTGACGAGCTTGTAGGCGACATTGTCGAGGTAGGGAATGATGATATTGAGGCCCGGCAACAGCGTGCCGTTGTACTTGCCCAACCGCTCGACGATCCATTCCTCGCCCTGCGGCACGATGCGGATGCCCTTGGCGAGCGTGACGCCCGCGAATACCAGCAGCGCGACAACGAAAAACAGCATGTCAGTCATATTCAGACCCTCCCGACTTTGAGAAAACTACCTTCGACGTCCAGCACCTTGACCCGTTCGCCATTCCTGATCGCCTCATCGGCGATGCACTCCCAAACATCGGCGCCGAGGATCGGCTTCTGGAAGCGCACCTGCCCCTTGGCAAAGGGCGCCACGTCATGCACCAGCACGCCCACTTCCCCGACGACATTGGCATCGGACATGCCGATCCTCGTCTTGTGCATGTTCGGCTTGAACAGCCTGAACCAACCTGCCACCAGGGCGAGCGACACCACCAGCCAGAGCAACAGTTGCGCCGTCAAGCCGATGCCCGCCAGCGCCACGAACAAAGCCACCACCAACGCGCCCAGGCCAAACCAGACCAGCACAAAAGACGGCACCGCCAGTTCCGCGAGGATCAACGCGATGCCGCCCACCGCCCAGTGCCACCAGAGGATTTCCATTGTCGCCTCCCGACTTGATCGGGCGCCGTGTCGCCAGCGCCGAGTTTCATCGTCCCATTATGCCGGAGTGACACCGCTCCGTCTTAGCTACCTTGCCAATCGACAATCTTGAAGCGCTTCCTGCCCTTGAGGCGATACACCAGCCGGCGTCAAACGCGCTGTCGGCGCATTTCGAACAGGCACACCGCCGCTGCCGCCGCGACGTTGAGCGATTCGCTACCGGGGGCGAGCGGAATCGTCGCGTGCAGCGTAGCGGCGGCGACGAGTTCCGGGGCGATGCCGCCGCCTTCGTTGCCGAACAGCCAGGCGGTGGGGCGGACAAAATCGAGCGCGTAGAGCGACTGGCCGGCGTGGGCCACGGCTGCAATGGTCTGGCCAGGGTAGTCGCGCAGGAAAGCGGCGAGATCGACCTGTTCGCGGATGGCGAGGGCGAAGTGGGCGCCCTGCGCGGCGCGCAGCACGCGCGGGGTCCAGGCGCCGGCACAGCCGGGGCCGAGCAGCACCTGGCGCACCCCGGCAGCGGCGGCGGTGCGTAGCAGCGTGCCGACGTTGCCGGCGTCCTGCACGGCGTCGAGCAGCAGACAGTCGTCTGGCGTCGAAGCACTCGGCGAGACCAAAGGGAACCCCTTTTGCGGGGCTGACGGGACGGCAATGCGCGCCAGCAGACCGACCGGCGCGGCGAGTTCGCTGATTTCGCGGAACAGCGCATCGCGCAGGCAGAGTACCGGCACGCGCGGCAGGCGCGCCAACAGCGCTGTGACCTCCGGCAAGGCGGCGGCACTCTCGGCGACCGCGAGCAGATCGGGCAGCACGTCATGATCGAGCGCGGCAGCCAGCAGATGCGGCCCGTCGAGCAGCGTGAGCGCTTCGCGCTTCTGGCGCCGCGCGTCGCGCGCGAGGTCGCGCAGATCTTTGAAGCTCGGGTTGTCGCGCGAGGCGATGAGTTTCAACTGAACAGTCCCAGTTGCGCGCGCACCGGCGCAAAGCTCTTGCGATGCACGGGACACGGGCCGTGCAGACGCAGCGCGGCAAGGTGCGCGGCTGTGCCATAGCCTTTGTGGCGGTCGAAGCCGTATTGCGGATAGGCGGCATGCAGTTCGAGCAGGCCGGCGTCGCGCGTCGTCTTGGCGAGGATGGAAGCGGCGGAAATGTCCGCCACCGTGGCGTCGCCGCCGACGATGGCACGCGCCGGCACGCCGAGCGCAGGACAACGGTTGCCGTCGATCAGCGCCTCGCTCGGCACGAGGGAAAGTCCGGCGACGGCGCGCTGCATGGCGAGCAGCGTGGCTTGCAGTATGTTGAGTGTGTCGATTTCTTCGACGCTGGCCTCGGCCACACTCCAGGCGAGCGCCTTGGTGCGAATCTCGACCGCAAGTTTTTCGCGTTTTGCGGCGGAAAGCTTCTTGGAGTCGGCCAGACCGGCGATGGGGCGCGCCGGATCAAGGATCACCGCCGCCGCAACCACCGGGCCGGCCAGAGGACCGCGCCCCGCCTCATCGACGCCACAAATCATTGCGGCAACAAGGACAACACCGCGCCAGCGGCCTTTTCGGCAGTGTCCTGGCGCAGTTGTCGATGCATGTCGGTGAAGAGATGCGTCAGGCGCAGCCGGATGTTGGCATCGACCACCAGATTGCCGAGCGCCTGAGCGAGGTTTTCGGGCGTCGCGTCGTCTTGCAGGAATTCCGGCACGACGAATTGGCCGGCGAGGATGTTCGGCAGGCCGACCCAGGGCTGATAGCGCATGCGCCGCATCAGGCGCCACGACCACGGCGACATGCGGTAGGTAATGACCATCGGCGTTTTCAGCAGCGCGGCTTCGAGCGTAGCGGTGCCGCTCGCGACCAGGGCGGCGTCGCAGGCGGCGAGGGCATCCTGCGCATGACCGAACAGCAACTTGATCGGCCATTCCTGCGCTTCGAGTTTCCAGATTGCGGTTTCGAAGATGTTGCGCGTTTCGCGCGTGGCCAGCGGCACGAGGAAAAGGGCATGGGGGAAACGTTCGCGCAAGCGGCCGGCAGTCTGGATGAACAACTCGGCCATGTAACCCACCTCGGACTGACGGCTACCGGGCAGCAGGGCGAACACCGGCTCGGCACTGGCGGGCAGCTCCAGCAACTCGCGCGCTGCCGGGCGGCTGACGTCGAGCGGCAGCACATCGGCAAGCGGGTGGCCGACATAGGTTACGGGCAAGCCGACTTTTTCATAGAGCGGCGGCTCGAAGGGAAACAGCGCGAGCAGGTGGTCGACAGCGCGCGCAATGCCCTTGACGCGATTGCCGCGCCAGGCCCAGACCGAGGGACTGACGTAATGCACGCTGCGGATGCCGGCGCGTTTCAGGCGGGCTTCGAGCCAGAGGTTGAAATCGGGCGCGTCGACGCCGATAAAGACATCGGGCTTCTCGCGCAGCAAACGCTTGAGCAATGCACGGCGCACGCCAGCGATCTCGCGGTAGTGGCGCAGCACTTCGGCATAGCCGCGCACGGCCAACGTCTCGGCCGGCCACCAGGCGTCGAGACCGGCACGCTGCATCTTCGGCCCGCCGATGCCGCAAAACTCGGCGTTGGGGAGACGGCGACGCAAGGCCTCGATCAGGTGGGCGGCCAACAGGTCGCCCGAGGCCTCGCCGGCAACGAGTGCGATACGCGGATGCGTCATTTAGCGGACGATGCCGCGACCGGGCACGGCGAGAAAGTCCGCCAACGGCGCCAGCGCGGCTTCGTCGCGCGCGGCGGCGGCGATGGCGCCGGCGGCCTCTTCGAGCTTGAGTCCGCCGCGATAGAGCGTCTTGTAGGCGCGCTTCAAGGCGGCGATGGCGTCCGGGGAAAAGCCGCGCCGCTTCAGGCCTTCGCTGTTGATGCCGTGCGGTGCGGACGGGTTGCCGGCGGCCATCACGTAGGGCGGCACGTCCTGCAGCAGGATGGTGCCCATCGCGGTAATGCAGTGCGCGCCGATGCGCACGAACTGGTGCACCACGGTGAAGCCGCCAAGGATCGCCCAGTCGCCGACATGGACATGGCCGGCGATCTGCGCGTTGTTGGCGAAGATGGTGTGGTCGCCGACCTGGCAGTCGTGCGCCACATGCACGTAGGCCATGATCCAGTTGTCATTGCCGATGCGCGTTACGCCGGCATCCTGCGTCGTGCCGCGATTGAAGGTGCAGAACTCGCGGATGGTATTGCGGTCGCCGATTTCGAGGCGGGTAGGTTCGCCGGCATACTTCTTGTCCTGCGGCGCCGCGCCGAGCGAGGCGAACTGGAAGATGCGGTTGTCGCAGCCGATGCGCGTCGGGCCTTCGATCACCGCGTGCGGGCCGACCGTGGTGCCGGCGCCGATCTCGACGCCGGCGCCGATCACTGCATAGGCGCCGATCTCGACGTTCTCGCCCAGCCGCGCGCCGCTGTCGACCAGCGCCGTGGGGTGGATGTTCGCGGCCATCTCAGGCATCCAGTTTGCGCACGGTACACATCAACTCGGCCTCGGCGGCGAGTTGCCCATCCACCTTGGCTTGTGCGGCGAACTTCCAGATGCCGCGTTTGTTCGCGGTGATCGCCACCTCCAGGATCAACTGGTCGCCGGGGCTCACCGGTCGCTTGAAACGCGCGCCATCGATGCCGACGAAATAGTAGACCGACTTGTCGTCGGGTTGCCCGCCCAAGCTCTTGAAGGAAAGGATCGCGGCGGCCTGGGCCATGGCTTCGACGATCAGCACGCCCGGCATCACCGGATGATGCGGATAGTGGCCGGGAAAGAACGGTTCGTTCATGCTGACGTTCTTCAACGCGACGATGCGCTCGCCCGGCACAACTTCCAGCACGCGGTCGACCAACAGAAAGGGGTAGCGATGCGGCAAGTGTTCGAGGATCTGGTGGATGTCCATGCTGGTCATGTCTTTTTCTCCAATTCGGCCAGGCGCTTTTCGAGGGCGCGTATTCTATCGGCCATCGCGTCGAGATGGCGCAGGCGCGCGAAGTTCTTCAGCCAGTCGTCGTGGGCCATGAAGGGCACGTTGCCGGTGTAGCTGCCGGGCGTCGCGATGGACTTGGCGACCAGCGTGCCGGCGGAAACATGCACATCATCGGCCAGCGTCAGATGCCCAAGGATGATCGCCCCGCCACCCACCGTACAGCGAGCGCCGAGTTTTGCGCTGCCGGCAACACCGACGCAGCCGGCCAGCGCCGTGTTCCGGCCGATGCGCACGTTGTGGGCGATCTGGATCTGATTGTCGAGCTTGACGCCGTCTTCGATCACCGTGTCTTCCAGCGCGCCGCGGTCGATGGTGGTATTGGCGCCGATCTCGACATCGTCGCCGATCAGCACCCGGCCAGTCTGGGCAATTTTGACCCAGGCCCCCGCAGCCTCGCGGGCGAAACCGAAGCCGTCTGCACCGATGACGACGCCGGAGTGGACGATGGCGCGTTGGCCTATGCGACAGTCGCGATAGAGGGTCACGCCCGGATACAGGTGGCAGCAGCCGCCGATGGCGGCACCCGCGTCGATGCGGCATTGCGCGCCGACAACGACATTTTCTCCCAGCTCGACGCCTGGTCCGATCCAACATTGTGGGCCAATGCAGGCACTGGCCGGCACGACCGATTCGACGACGGCGGAAGGATGGATACCCGGCGGCGGCGGCGGCGTCTCGGCCAGCCATTGCGAGACGCGGGCGAAATAAAGGTAGGGCTGCGGCGCGACAATGGCCGACACTGGACAGTGAGCGGCCATATCGGCCGCGAGAATCACCGCGCCGGCACGCGTGGCAGCCAGTTGGCTGCGATATTTCGGGTTGGCGAGGAAGCTGAGCTGAACGGGAGTCGCCGCTTCCAGCGAAGCCAGCCCATCGATGGCCAGCCGCCCGTCGCCCTTCAGATCGCCGCCGAAGCGGGCGACGATCTCTTCGAGGGTGCGAGCCACGTCACACGATGCTTACTTGGCCGACGCGCCGTCGCCGAACGCCTTGATCACCTTGTCGGTGATATCGATGCGCGGACTGTAGTAGACGGCTTCCTGCACGATCAGGTCGTACTTCTCCGCCTCGGCGATCTGCTTGATGATTTTGTTGGCGCGCTCGAAGATCGCTGCCATTTCCTCGTTCTGGCGCAGATTCAACTCCTCGCGGAAATCGCGCTGTTTGCGCTGGAAATCGCGATTGAGGTCGTTGAACTCGCGCTCCCGGGAACGCCGCTCGCTGTCGGCCATGGTCAGCCCGTTCTTTTCCAGACCTTCCTGCATGGTCTGCAATTGCTTGGACAGCTTTTGCAGCTCCTGATCGCGCTTCTCGAATTCCTTTTCGATCTTCTTCTTTGCCTTCTGCGCCTGAGGCGACTCGTTCACTACGCGCTGGCCATTGACGAAACCGAGCTTGAACTCGGCCTGCGCCGACGTTGCGGCGAGCGCCACCGTCAGGCAAAGCATGGTCTTGAGCATTTTATTCAAATCATTTCTCCTGCTTCAGAATAGGGTGCCCATCTGGAACTGCAAGCGCTGCAACTGATCGCCGTCCTTCTTGTTGAGCGGTTGGGCCAGGCTGAACTTGAGCGGGCCGAGCGGCGAAGCCCAGGACAAGGAGATACCCGCGCTGTAGCGCAAATCGCCGAACTTCAGCTTTTCGTCAATGCCCCAGATCTGACCGGCATCGACAAAGGCGCCGAGGCGCAGCGATTTATCCAGCCCGCCGCCGGGCATCGGGAACAGAAACTCGGCGTTCGCCACGAAACGGCGATCTCCACCCAAGCGATCATTCGTCGTCGTATCGACCGGGCCAAGCGAGCCGGTCTTGTAGCCGCGCACCGAACCGACGCCGCCGGCGTAGTAATACTTATAGAAGGGCAGCGGCCGATCGCCCATGCCTTTGGCGAAACCGTATTCGCCGTTCAGCATCAACGCGTAATCGCGGCCGACAGGGAAATAACGCTGGTATTGCAGGTTGGTCCGGTAGTAGCGCATCGAACTGCCGGCCGCGATCTCGCCGCCGACACGTGCGACGAAACCTTTCATCGGATAGATGCGGCTATCCAGTGTGTCTTTCGCCCAGCCGAGCGAGGCGATCAGGCCGGAATACTTGTCGCCATGCTGGGTGATGAAGTCTTTGAACCGCTGCGGCGTGTAGTCCGTCGGCTTGATCTGGGTCGAGTCGTAGGCCAAGCCGAAATTGATTGTGTCGTCGTCGCCGATCGGCACGCCGTAGCGCACGCCGCCGCCGAGCGACTTGGTGCCATAAGTGGCAATGGACGTAGTCTCGGTATTCGTATCGCGCTTGTAGACGTCAAAACCGCGGCTGATGCCATCGACGGTGTAATAAGGGTCGGTGTAGGAGAACGAGTAGAGCTTGTTGATCTTGCTGGTATTGAAGCCGATGCCGACATGCTTGCCGCTGCCGAACAGGTTCTGCTGCTGCAAGGAGCCCGAGAACACCACACCTTCGGAACTCGACAGACCGGCGCCCAACATCATGTTGCCGGTAGGCTTTTCCTTGACGTTGATGTTCAGGTCGACCTGATCGGTAGTCCCCGGCACGGCGGGCGTTTCCACCGTCACTTCGTCGAAATAGCCCAGGCGGTCGACGCGCGTACGCGATTTGTTGATCCTCTCGCCGTCGTACCAGGCGGCTTCCATCTGGCGCATTTCACGGCGGATCACCTCGTCGCGCGAGCGCGTGTTGCCCGTGACGTTGATACGCCGCACATAGACGCGCCGACCCGGATCGACGAAGAGCGTGAACGCGACCTGATGTTTTTCCTTGTCGATTTCCGGCGCGGCATTGACGTTGGCGAAGGCATAGCCCTCGTTCGACAGACGCTCGCTGATGGCCTTCGTCGCCGCCGTGACTTGTTCGCGCGAAAACAGGCTGCCCGGCTTAAGCGTCACCAACTTGAGCAATTCCTCTTCGGACAACAACAGATCGCCCGCGAGCTTGATCGAGGACACAGAATATTGCTCGCCCTCGCTGACATTGACGGTGATGTAAATATCCTGCTTGTTGGGAGAAATCGATACCTGGGTGGACTCGATGTTGAACTCGATGAAACCACGGTCGAGGTAGTAGGAGCGCAGCGTTTCCAGGTCGCCCGAGAGTTTTTGCTTGGAATACTGGTCGTTCTTGGTGTACCAGGTCAGCCAGCCGGGCGTGCGCAGGGTGAACAGTTCGAGCAAATCCTTCTCCTTGAAGGATTTGGCGCCGACGAGGTTGATCTGCTTGATCTTGGCAATGTCGCCCTCTTCCACCGCGAAGGTGATGCCGACGCGATTGCGCTCCAGCGGCGTCATCGTGGTGGTGATCTGCGCGGCGTAATAACCTTGGGAAAGATACTGACGCTTGAGTTCCTGTTCGGCGCGCTCGACCAGCGAGCGGTCGAAAATGCGCGATTCGGACAGGCCGATCTCGCGCAGCCCTTTCTTTAGTTGCTCCTTTTCGAAGGCCTTCGTACCGCTGAACTCGATGGAAGCGATGGCGGAGCGTTCCTCGACGAGGACCACCAGCATATCGCCCTCGACTTCGAGGCGCACATCCTTGAAAAAACCGGTGCCGAACAGCGACTTGATCGCCTGGGCGGCCTTGGCATCGGTCAGCGTATCGCCGACCTTGACCGGCAAATAACTGAAAACGGTGCCCGCTTCGGTGCGTTGAATACCTTCAACGCGAATGTCGCGCACCACGAATGGATCGAAAGCGGCTGCGCCCGACGCCAATAGCGTCGCCATCAAGCCTGTAAGTAGATTACGTTTCATGCTTCAGCCGGTAACCAGACGATTAATGTCGTTGTAGAACGCCAGGGCCATCAGCAAAGCCAGCAGTGTCAAACCAATCTGCTGGCCGATTTCCATGACACGTTCGGAGAGAGGACCACCCTTGATAACTTCGGCGAGATAATACATTAAATGCCCCCCATCCAGAACGGGTATGGGCAACAGGTTCAGCACGCCGAGGCTGATACTGATGAGTGCCAGAAAGCGCAAATAATGGTCGATGCCCATACGCGCCGACTGGCCGGCATAGTCGGCGATGGTCACCGGGCCGGAAATATTTTTCACGGAAAGTTCGCCGACCAGCATGCGTCCGATCATGCGCAAACTGAAAATCGAGGTGTCCCAGGTCTGGACCATGGCGCGCTGCAAGCCGTCCCACGGCCCGTGGCGTACGGTGATGAACCAACTCGCGCGCAGCTCCGGATCGTCGCGCACACCGATACCGATGCGGGCGACGGGCTTGCCCGCGCGTTCCTCGACCACCTCGGGTTTCGCCTCCAGTCGCAAAGTTTCGGCGCCACGGCGCACCTCCAGCACCAGTTGCCGGCCGGCCGCCGCGCGGATGGCAGCGGCCAACTCGTGCCATTCGGCGATCGGCTGACCGTCGATAGCGACGACGCGGTCATCCGGACGCAGACCGGCAGTGGCTGCGGGCGAGTTCGCTTGCACCGAGCCAATCACCGGCGGCAGATCCGGCCGACGCAGACGCAAGCCCAAGGCTTCCATCGGGTCGGTTTCCAGCGCGCTGCTATCGAGACTGCTGGCGTCGATGCGGTAAATGCCGATATGCCCTTGCGCGTCGATGGTTTCGAGTTCCACGGCCTGGCGGTCGAGAACGCGCCGCAACAACTCCCAGCGCAGTTCCGTCCAACTCGCCACCGCCGTGCCGGAGATACTGCGCACCGTCTCGCCAGCGCCGACTTTTGCCTGTGCGGCCAAGGTACCGACCGGCGGTTCGGCGAGCACCGGGCGCGGTTCCTCTACGCCGCCCATGAACAGGAACCAGTACAACAGCACCGCGAGCAGCAAGTTCGCCACGGGGCCGGCGACCACAATGAAGGCGCGCTGGGCCACGCTCTGCCGGTTGAAGGCGCGCGCCAGTTCAGCGGCAGGAACGTCGCCCTCGCGCTCGTCGAGCATCTTGACGTAGCCGCCGAGGGGAAACGCCGCCAGCGTCCATTCCGTGCCGTCGCGGCCAAAACGGCGCGACCAGAGCGCACGACCGAAGCCGACCGAGAAACGCAGAATCTTGACATCGCACAGCCGCGCCGCCGTGAAATGACCCAACTCGTGCACGACAATCAACACGCCGAGGGCGAGCAGGAAGGGGCCGAGAACCCAGAAGATGCTCTGTAGCGTCATCAGCTCTGCCAACGCCCAAGCATGTTCTGCGCGACTTCGCGCGCCTGCGCATCTGCGGCCATGATGGCGAGCAGATCGGGCACGGCGGCGGCGGGCACGGCGTCGAGCGTGGCGGCGATCAGTTCCGCGATGGCGAGGAAGGGCAAACGCCGGTCGAGGAAGGCCGCCACGGCGATCTCGTTGGCGGCGTTGAGCACGGTCGGCGCGTTGCCGCCGGCGCGCAAAGCACGATAGGCCAGCGCGAGACAGGGAAAGCGTTCGAGATCGGGACGCGTGAAATTCAGTTGCGCCACCAACGGCAGATCGAGCGGCGGCACGCCAGCGTCGATGCGTTCCGGCCAGGCCAACGCATGGGCGATGGGCGTGCGCATGTCCGGGTTGCCCAACTGCGCCAGCACCGAGCCATCGACATACTGCACCAGCGAATGAATCACGCTTTGCGGATGGATCACCACCTCGATGCGGTCGGCATCGGCGTTGAACAACCAGCGTGCCTCGATCACCTCCAGGCCTTTGTTCATCATGGTGGCAGAGTCGACGGAGATTTTGCGCCCCATCGACCAGTTGGGATGGGCGCAGGCCTGGTCGGGCGTCACGGTGCGCAACTGCTCCAGCGGCGTGCTGCGGAACGGGCCGCCCGAAGCGGTCAGCAGGATACGCCTCACGCCGGCGCGGTCCAGGTCGCCGTCATAACGCGCCGGCAGCGACTGGAACACGGCATTGTGTTCGCTGTCGATGGGCAGCAGTTCGGCGCCGTTCGCGCGCACCTCGGCCATGAACAACGCCCCGGCCATCACCAGCGCCTCTTTGTTGGCAAGCAGCACGCGCTTGCCCTGGCGCACAGCAGCGAGCGTCGGCGCCAGTCCGGCGGCGCCGACGATGGCGGCCATTACCGTATCGACCTCAGGCAGCGCCGCAACGAATTCCAGCGCAGCCGCTCCCGCCAGCACCTCGGTGGCCAGTCCCGCCGCGCGCAGGCGTGCCACGAGTGGCGCTATATCGGCGGTCTGCCCGATGACGGCATAGCGCGGGCGGTGGCGCAGGCATTGCTCGTAGAGCGTCTCGACGCGGCTGTTGCCGGTCAGCGCGACGACTTCATAGCGCTCGGGATGGCGCGCCACCACGTCGAGCGTGCTGACTCCGATGGAGCCGGTGGCTCCCAGTATCGTCAATTTTCTTGGCGTCATCGGCTGATCCAATGCAAGGTCAAGGCGACCAGCGGCAAGGTCGAAATCTGGCTATCGATGCGGTCGAGCACCCCGCCGTGGCCAGGCAGCAATTGGCTGCTGTCCTTCACGTTTGCCTGGCGTTTGAGCAGCGACTCGAACAGGTCGCCGACGATGCTGAGCGCCGTCAGCAACGCGAGACCGAGCGCCAGGACAAGCGCGTCGACACGGTGCATCTCGGTCAGGGCTTCACGCAGCAGATAGCCATACAGCATTACTCCGACCACCGCCCCGGCCACACCCTCCCAGGTCTTCCCCGGACTGATGGCGGGTGCAAGCTTGTGGCGGCCGAAGGCGCGTCCGGCAAAGTAAGCGGCGATGTCCGCCACCCAAACCAGCGCCATGGCCGCCAGCAGCAGCCAAGCGCCCCGCGCATGCAACGCAACCAGCGCCGCCCAGGTCGGCACGATCAGCGCAACCCCCAGCGCGAGCCCGAGCGGCTTGTTGCCGGCCAAAGTCCAGCGGTATTTGAGCCAGAGCGGAGCAACGCACAGCCAAAAAATACTCGCAATCGCCCAAAGTTCGGCAAACGCCAGGTCGGGCCGATACCCGGCCAACAAACAGGGCAACAGCACCAAGCCGACGAACAGCAGTCGGCCAGTGCGTTCGAGTTTCATCAACCCCGCCCATTCCCAGGCCGCCAGAGCGGCGACCACGGCAAATACCAGCGTGGGTCCGGGGGCTGGCAACCAAAACAGGACCGCAAGAAAGCCCGCTATCAGGAAAAGCGCGGTCTGAACCCGCGCTTTAAGCATCGTGCGTCAAAGTCGGCGCTGGCGGGACGGCGACAGCATGCTTGGAGTCGACAAGCAATTGCTCGCTGGTACGGCCGAAGCGACGCTCGCGCTTGCGGTAGCTGGCAATCGCTGTGTCCAGCGTCGCCGCATCGAAGTCCGGCCAGAACATATCGGTGAAAAACAGTTCGCAGTAGGCCAGTTGCCAGAGCAGAAAATTGCTGATGCGCTGCTCGCCGCCGGTACGGATGAACAGATCGGGTTCCGGCGCATAGCTCATGGCCAGGAACGGCTCCAGATCGGCCTCGCAGTAATTGCCGGTCTTTTCCGGGTGGGCCAGCGCCAGCCCGTTGAAGGCCTGCATCAGGTCCCAGCGGCCGCCGTAGTTCGCGGCGATAGTCAGGGTCAACTTGTCGTTGCCCGCCGTCAGGCTCTCGCCGCGCCGGATCAGTTCGATCAAGCGCGGCTCGAAGGCGGACAAGTCGCCGACGACGCGCAAGCGCACGCCATTCTTGTGCAGGCGGCCGATTTCGCGTTGCAGCGCGGCGACGAACAGATTCATGAGAAAGCCGACTTCTTCGGCCGGGCGACGCCAGTTTTCCGAACTGAAGGCAAACAGGGTCAGATACTCGATACCACGCTCGATACAGGCCTTGACCACTTGCCGCACGGTCTCGACGCCCTGCTGATGACCGGCGACGCGCGGCAGAAAACGCTTCTTCGCCCAGCGCCCGTTACCGTCCATGATCATCGCGACATGGCGCGGCACTTCCCGCATGGGCGGAATGGCAAGCGTCGAACTATTGAATGCCGCCATCGTCGGCGTTCCGTATCCGATGGCCTAGATGGCCATCAAGTCCTTTTCTTTTTCCGCCAGCAGTTTGTCTACTTCGGCCACAAACTTGTCCGTCAGCTTCTGGATGTCGTCCTGGGCACGACGCTCCTCGTCCTCGGGTATTTCATGTTTCTTGAGCGCGTCCTTGAGATGCGTATTGGCATCGCGACGCAAATTGCGGATCGCCACCTTGGCGTTCTCGCCCTCGTGTTTCACCACTTTGATCAGGTCACGGCGACGCTCCTCGGTCAGGATGGGCATCGGCACACGCAACATATCGCCTTGCGCCGCAGGGTTGAGACCAAGATCGGAATCGCGGATCGCCTTTTCCACCTTGGCCACCATCGGCTTTTCCCACGGCTGGACGCCGATGGTGCGCGCATCGACCAAGGTGATGTTCGCCACCTGGTTGATCGGCATCGGCGTGCCGTAATAATCCACTTGAATATGGTCGAGCAAGCCGGTATGGGCGCGCCCGGTGCGCACCTTGGCGAGATCATGCTTGAGCGCATCCAGGCTCTTCAGCATCTTGTGTTCGGCGGTTTTCTTGAGTTCGGCAATCATCATGGAATACTCCCAGCAATGCGCTCCTAGCAATGCACCAGGGTGCCCTCGTCCTCGCCCAGCACGACACGCCTCAGTGCGCCGGACTTGAAGATGGAGAATACGTTGATCGGTAATTTCTGGTCGCGACACAGGGCAAACGCCGTCGCATCCAGCACAGCCAAATTGCGGCCGATCGCCTCGTCGAAACTGATCCGGGCAAAACGCGTGGCGGTTGGATCCTTTTTCGGATCGGCGGTGTAAACGCCGTCGACCTTCGTCGCCTTGAGCACGATTTCGGCGCCGATCTCCGAGCCACGCAACGCGGCAGCGGTATCGGTGGTGAAGAACGGGTTGCCCGTACCACCGCCGAAAATCACGATCTTGCCCTCTTCCAGATAGCGAATCGCCTTGCCCCGGATATAGGGTTCGACGACTTGCTCGATGCTGAGGGCGGACTGCACGCGCCCGTTCAGCCCGGCCTGACGCATGGCATCCGCCAAGGCCATGGCGTTCATGACGGTGGCCAACATGCCCATATAGTCGGCCGTGGCGCGGTCCATACCGGAAGAGGCACCGGCCATGCCACGGAAAATATTGCCACCGCCGATCACCACCCCAACCTCGACACCGAGATCGACCACCGTCTTGATTTCATTGACGATGCGCCACAGCGTTTCACGATTGATGCCATAAGCATCATCGCCCATCAAGGCTTCGCCTGACAGCTTGAGCAGGATGCGCTTGTAGCGGGCGGCGACGGGCATGGCGGCGCTTACTGCTTGGCGGCGGCAGCAGCAGCGGCAGCCGCTGCTTGTTCGGCCACTTCGGCGGCGAAGTCGCTGACCTTCTTCTCGATGCCCTCGCCGACGATGTACAGCGAGAAGCCGTTGATCTTGGCGTTCTTGGCCTTGAGCAACTGCTCGATGGTCTGCTTGCCGTCCTCGGCCTTGACGAACACCTGCCCCAGCAGGGTCACGTCCTTGAGGTATTTCTGCACCGTGCCCTCGGCGATCTTTTCCAGCATCGCTTCCGGCTTGCCGGACTCGCGCGCCTTCTCGATGGCGATGCGGCGCTCGGTTTCCAACAACTCGGCCGGAACGCCGGAAGAGTCGAGGGACTTCGGCTTGGAGGCAGCGATATGCATCGCCAGATCCTTCGCCAACTGCTCGTCGCCGCCGGTGACGTCGACCAGCACGCCGATCTTCGAACCACCATGCACGTAGGAAGCCAGCTTGCCGACGGCAGCAATGCGCACGAAACGGCGGATCGTCATGTTCTCGCCGATCTTGCCGACCAGCGCAGCGCGCGTGGACTCGACCGACCCCTCACCCATCGGCAACGCCGAGAGGGCTGCCACATCGGCGGGATCGCCGCTGGCGACGAGGGCAGCGCAGCCCTTGGAAAGGGCGATGAACTCATCGTTTTTGGCGACGAAATCGGTCTCGGAGTTCACTTCGATCATGGCGCCCAGCTTGCCATCGGCCGCCACGTACATCCCCACCACGCCTTCGGCCGCGATACGCGCAGCCGCCTTGGTCGCCTTGTTGCCCAGCTTGACGCGCAGGATTTCCTCGGCCTTGACCAGATCGCCAGCGGCTTCGGTCAGCGCCTTCTTGCATTCCATCATCGGCGCGTCGGTCTTCTCGCGCAGTTCCTTCACCATGCTTGCGGTAATTTCCGCCATTGCCTTGCTCCAAATTCAATAGATACACGCTACACGCACCGCAGCGCCACGCGACAAAGCGCGCCGCCGCAGCCGTGGTTTTTTATTAACGGGCAGCTTCTTCCTCGACCTCGACGAACTCGTCGTCGCCGGCCATCTGCTGCACCACTTCGTTGAGCGACTGGCTCTTGCCTTCGAGCACCGCATCGGCCACGCCGCGCGCATACAGGCGAATGGCGCGCGAAGAGTCGTCGTTGCCCGGAATGACGTAATTGATGCCGATCGGCGAATGGTTGGTATCCACCACGCCAATCACCGGGATGCCCAGCTTGTTGGCTTCGGTCACGGCAATCTTGTGATAACCGACGTCGATGACGAAAATCGCATCCGGCAGGGCCGACATGTCCTTGATGCCGCCCAAGCTCTTTTGCAGCTTGACGAGCTCGCGTTGCAGCATCAGGGCTTCTTTCTTGTTCATCTTTTCGAAAGCGCCGTCTTCGGCCATCTGCTCCATGTCGCGCAGACGCTTGATCGAGCCCTTGACGGTCTTGAAGTTGGTCAGCATGCCGCCCAACCAACGCTCGTCGACATAAGGCATGCCGGCGCGTTGCGCCTCTTCGGCAAGGATCTCGCGCGCTTGGCGCTTAGTGCCGACGAACAGGACCGAACCCTTGCGGGCGGACAGCTTCTTGATAAAGTCGGTCGCTTCGTTGAACTTGGCGAGGGTCTTTTCGAGGTTGACGATGTGAATCTTGTTGCGATGGCCAAAAATGTAGGGGGCCATCTTGGGGTTCCAGAAACGGGTCTGGTGGCCGAAATGTACGCCGGCCTCCAGCATCTGGCGCATGGTTGTGCTCATAGCAATCTCCGATATGGGTTATCCGCCACCCGGCCGGTTCCTCTGCGAGGCACCCACTCGGCGCCGGGTGTGTGAATTTTGTTCCAGGGATTCTGAAACAAGCCGGCGATTATAGCCGCTGAACCGAGTCCACTTCAAGTAGCCTGAGCATTTGAAACCGAGGTTTGCAGTACTCAGCCCTTATCGACGTAAGGATTCTTGGTGATCTTGAACTGGATGCGCAAGGGCGTGCCTTGCAGCTTGAAGACCTCGACGAAGACGTGTTCGAGGTAGCGCACATAGGCTGGCGGCACATGCTCCAGGGCGTTGCCGTGGATGACGACGACCGGCGGGTTGCTGCCGCCCTGATGAGCATAGCGCAGCTTCGGACGCACGTTGCCGTGGCGCGGCGGCGCCTGCTTCTGCACGGCGTCGAGCAGCACGCGGGTCAGCCTGGGCGTGGTCAGCTTGACCATAGCAGCGGCATAGGCCTTATCGACCGACAGCATGACGCTGCCGACGCCCTGCCCTTGCAGCGCCGAGATGTAGTGCGCGCGCGCGAAGCCGAGGAAATTCAGCTTGCGCATGATGTCCTGCTTCACCTGGTCGCGCCGGTATTGATCGACGGCGTCCCACTTGTTCACCGCCAGCACCAACGCCCGGCCAGCCTCGATACAGAAACCGGCGATATGGGCATCCTGATCGGAAATGTCCTGGCTGGCATCGACCATCAGCACGACGACGTTGGCGGCTTCGATGGCCTGAAGCGTCTTGACCACCGAAAACTTTTCGATGGACTCGAATACGCGCCCCTTGCGACGCAGACCAGCGGTGTCGATCAGCGTGTAGTGCTTGCCGTTCTTCTCGAAGGGCGTGGCGATGGCGTCGCGCGTGGTGCCCGGCATGTCGAAGGCGATCATGCGCTCCTCGCCGAGCAGGGTATTGATCAACGTGCTCTTGCCGACGTTGGGCCGGCCGACGATGGCGACGCGCGGGCCGCCGGCATCGTCGACATCGGCTTCCGCCTCGCTGAAGTCCGCCATCACCAGTTCGAGCAACTCGCGTACGCCCTCGCCATGCGCGGAGGAAATCACGCGCGGTTCGCCGCAGCCGAGTTCGTGGAATTCGGCGGCGACGACATCGCGATTCATGCCCTCGGCCTTATTGACGACCAAGTGCAACGGCCGGCCGCTCTTACGCAGGCGCTCGGCGATCACCTTGTCCTGCGGGGTGAGTCCGGTACGACCGTCGACGAGGAACAGCAGCGCATCGGCCTCGGCGATTGCCGCCTCGGCCTGGCGTGCCATTTCATGCACGATGCCATCCTTCGCCTGCGGCTCGAAGCCGCCGGTATCGACGACGAGGAAGGGGCGGTTGCCGAGCCGACCATGACCGTAATGGCGGTCGCGCGTCAGGCCCGGCTGGTCGGCGACGAGCGCATCGCGCGACTTGGTGAGCCGGTTGAACAGCGTGGACTTGCCGACGTTGGGGCGGCCCACTAAAGCCAGCGTAGGTAGCATCAGCGGATGGTCAGCGCATGCACGGCGCCGTTGCTTGTCTGGACGACGAAACTGTCGTCGATAGTGGAGAGGCGCTGCGGTGCGGCGGCGATGGCCGATCCATCGGTGGCCAGGCGTGCGGCGAAGCTGCCATCCTCCTCGGCGAGCAAATGCACCATGCCCTGAAAGTCGGCGATGGCGACACGGCGGCCGACAGCCAAGGGGCGTGTCGTGCCGCGCATGAAGAGCTTGTCCTGCTTCCAGACGGTGGCGCCACTGGCGCGGTCGAAAGCATGTACCGCACCCTTATCGTCGCTGACGTAAAGATAGCGGTTGCCGATATCGAGACCGTTGATGGAAGACAGGTCGCGCGCCCATTGCTGGTTGCCGCTGACGACATCGAAGCAGGCAACCCGGCCCTGATAGGCGGCAGCGCAAACCGAACGCCCCTCGACCACGGGATCGCTGGCGATGTCGGCGATCCGCTCCAGTTCGGTAGCGCCGCGCGGCAGAGCCACAGTCGCCTCCCACAAGGCCACACCGTTGGCGGGTGCGATCGACACCAGCTTGCCGCCGGGAAAACCAGCGAAGAACGCCGTCTCGGTCGCCGTGACGCCGACGTTGGAGCGCAGCGCCAAGGCCGGTGCATTGCGTTGATAAATCCAGCGGCGCTTGCCGTCGGCGCTCTCGAAACCGAAGATGCGCGTGTCGCCGCTACGTACGACGACCAAGCCGTTCGCCACGGCCGGCGCCGCGAGGATTTCCGAGCTGACGCGCGCCTGCCAGGCCGCACTGCCATCCGCCGCGTTGTAGGCCAGCACTTCGCCTTTCGGCGTACCGACCACCACGAGTTTTTCGTTCGCGCCGACGCCACCCGACAATACTTGGCCGGCACCGATACGCCAGACTTGGCGGCCAGCGTCGTAACGCGCCAGCGTACCGTCGCGCGCGGCGACATACACGCTGTCGCGCACTACCGCCGGGGTAAACACGAATTCGCCCGCAGCGCCAACGCCGGCCTGCCACAAGCTTTTCAACTCGGCGCTGGGCTGGATGGCGGCAAGTTCGGCCGGTTTGACCTTGGGCGCCGACTTGCTGAAGGGATTGAGCGTATCGAAGGTGGAACTGACCGTCGAACAACCGCCAGCGATCAGCAGCGCACCCAATAGCGCGCCGCAACGCATCAGGCCGGCCGCGCTCACGCTGCGCCTCCAGCGGCGCGCTTGGTTTCGAGCACATCGCGATACGGACCGGGCGGCATACCTTCGGCCTTGCGCGCCACGTCAAGCTGCTTCAAGGCGTCGTCATAGGCGGCGCGCGCCTCGGCGGGCTTGCCCTGTGCCGAGAGAATGTCGCCGCGTACTTCAAGATAGCGCGCCATGAAAGCCGGCGCTGGCGGGACGGCAAGCAGCTTCAACGCCTCGTCGAAGGCCTTATCGTCGGCCAGAACGATAGCCTGGCGCAAGCGCGCCAGGTCGCGCAAGCCGGCGTCCTTGGCGTTATCCGCCGCCCAGCCGAACTGCGCCTGCGCCGACTTGAGATCGCCCGAGTCGACCAGAGCCTTGCCCGACAGCATGGCCGCCATACCGGCATAGGCGGTGCCCGAATATTTTTCAATCAGTTCGCCGGCCAGCAAGCGTGCGCGCTTGGCATCCTGCTGCCTTAAGGCTTGCTGCAAGCCGCCGTAAAGCTGGGCTGCCTGCGCCGACTGGTCACGCTGCCACCACTCCCAAGCCTGCCAGCCCACCATGACGACGGCCAGCGCCGTGACCACCGCCGTAATCACCGCGCCATGCAGCGTCCACCAGGTCTTAAGTTCTTCGAGCTGTTCCTGTTCTTCGAGATCGTAGGTCGCCATGTCTTATTCCTCTGTAATTTCATTATCCGTGCCGTACAGCCAATCGCCGACACGGTCTGCAAGTTGATCCAAGGGTACGCGCTGCTGCTCGGCGTCGACGCGCAAGGGCTTGAGCGTCACGGCTTGCGCGGCGGCCTCGTCGTCGCCGACGATGACCGCCAGTTGCGCACCGGAGGCGTCGGCGCGCTTGAATTGCGACTTGAAACTGCCGCCGCCCATGTGCGTCATCACCGCGCAACCGCTATTGCGCAACATCTCTGCGGCACGGAACGCCAGGCGTTGCGCCGCGTCGCCCAGATGCACGACATACACGTCGGGGACGGGATTGTCGATGCCGCCGCCTTGCGCTTCGAGCAGCGCCAGCAGCCGTTCGATGCCCATGGCAAAACCGCAGGCCGGCGCAGGCTTACCGCCGAGTTGCGCGACCAGGCCATCGTAGCGGCCACCGGCGCACACCGTCCCCTGAGCGCCGAGTGCCTCGGTCACCCACTCGAAGACGGTAAGGTTGTAGTAATCCAGCCCGCGCACCAGACGTGGGTTGATGCGATAGGGCAGCGCGGCGTCCTTGAGCAACTGCTGGACGCCTTCGAAGTGCTTGAGCGAGGCCTCGCCCAGATAGTCGATCAGTTTGGGCGCAGCCTCGACCAGCGCTTGCATCGCTGGATTCTTGGTATCGAGGATGCGCAGGGGATTCGTATGAAGGCGTCGTAGCGCTTCCGCGTCGAGTTGGTCGGCGTGACCTTCCAGATAGGCGATCAGCGCGCTCCGGTGCTGCGCACGCTCTTCCGGCTGACCGAGCGAGTTGATTTCGAGCTTGATGCTGTCGTCGCCGTTCAAACCGAGGTCGTCCCACAAGCGCGCGCACATGATGATCTGCTCGGCGTCGATGTCCGGCCCCGGCAAACCCAAGGCTTCGATGCCGAACTGGTGAAACTGGCGATAGCGGCCTTTTTGCGGCCGCTCGTGGCGGAACATCGGGCCCATGTACCAGAGGCGCTTGGGGCCGTCGTAAAGCAGATTGTGCTGAAGCACGGCGCGCACGCAGGAAGCCGTGCCTTCGGGGCGCAGCGTCAATTGTTCGCCATTGAGGCTGTCGGTGAAGGAATACATTTCCTTCTCGACGATGTCGGTGACGGCGCCGATGGCGCGCGCAAACAGCGGCGTCGGCTCGACCAACGGCATGCGGATCGGCCGATAGCCGTAGGCGGAAAGCCAGTCGCGCACGAGGGCCTCGAAGGCTTCCCAGCGCTCGGCTTCGTTGGGCAGGATGTCGTTCATCCCGCGAATGGCTTGCAAGGTCTGGCTCATGGATGCTTGGGATAGTTGCGTTCGACGTAGGCGTCGACGATCTGTCTGAACTCGGCGGCGATATTTTCGCCACGCAATGTCGTGATGCGTTCGCCGTCGGCATAAACCGGCGCGACGGGTTCCTCGCCGGTGCCGGGCAGCGAGATGCCAAGGTTGGCATGCTTGCTCTCACCGGGGCCATTCACCACGCAGCCCATGACGGCAAGGGTCATGTTTTCGACGCCGCGATGGCGCAACTGCCAAGCGGGCATGCTGGCGCGCACATAGGCCTGGATATCCTGGGCGAGCTCCTGGAACACGCTGCTGCTGGTGCGTCCGCAGCCGGGACAGGCCACCACCATCGGCACGAAGGCGCGCAGTCCCATGGTTTGCAGGATCTCCTGCGCCACGATGACTTCGCGCGTACGCTCGCCGCCCGGTTCGGGCGTCAATGACACACGGATGGTGTCGCCGATGCCCTCTTGCAGCAGCACCGCCAGCGCGGCCGTCGAGGCGACGATACCTTTGCTCCCCATGCCGGCCTCGGTCAGTCCGAGATGCAAAGGGTAGGCGGAACGCGCCGCCAGATCGCGGTAGATGGCGATCAGATCCTGCACGCCGCTGACCTTGCAGGAGAGGATGATCGCGTCGCCCGGCAAGCCGAGCGCTTCGGCCTGCGCAGCGGACTCAAGCGCCGAGGCGACCATCGCTTCGCGCATCAAGCCCGTCGCGTCTTTCGGTGCGGCGCGCTTGGCGTTCTCGTCCATCAGGCGCGCGAGCAGGCTTTGATCCAGACTGCCCCAGTTCACGCCGATACGCACCGGCTTCCGGTACTTGCAGGCAATCTCAATGAGGCTGGCAAACTGCTCGTCGCGCCGCGCACCCTTGCCGACGTTGCCGGGATTGATGCGCAGTTTGTCCAGTGCCGCCGCACATTCCGGCACCTCGGTCAGCAGCTTGTGACCGTTGAAATGAAAATCGCCGACCAAGGGCACGTCGAGACCGAGTTGCGCCAGCCGCTCCTTGATCTGCGGTACGGCAGCCGCAGCCTCGCGGGTATTCACGGTGACGCGTACGATCTCGGAACCGGCGCGGTACAACTCGGCGACCTGTTGCGCGGTGGCAAAAACGTCGGCGGTGTCGGTATTGGTCATCGACTGGACGACGACCGGGGATGGCGCGCCCTCTGTTGCCGTGCCACCAGCGCCGACTATCGGCGCCGTTCCACCAATGGCAACTTTGCCGACCATGACGCGGCGCGTCGCCCGGCGGCGCGGAATAGCGGAAGCGCTAGCAAGCATTACTCGAGGATCAGGCGCGCCACGTCGGCGCGCGTATAAGGCGCCAGATCGATGACACGCTCGCCATAGGTCAAACTTACCCGTCCGGCATTGCCGACGACGATATCGAAAGGCGGTGTCCCGGAAAGACTCAAACGGCCACCCGCCTGATTCTCGCCCGAGTACAACTTCTGCTTTGCGGCATCGGTCACCTCAAGCCAGGAACGCTCCTGAAAAACGAAGAGCAGGTTGGCGCCCGCGCTGCTTGACCCGGTCGCGGCAGGCGCACCGGGCAGCACGACGGTTCCGCCCGGCGGTGGCGTTGGCGGAACGCCATCGGCATGGGGCGAAGCAACCGCAGGGGTTTCCGGTGCGGCAGAACCCAGCGTCGCGGCATGCTGCGCCTGTTGCCCTTGATTGACCGCCACCGTTGCCGACCGGCCCGGGTTCGGGCCAAAGAAATGCCAGAGTGCCAGCAACAGCGCGGCCAAGGCCAGGATGATCGCGACCGACAGGATGGGCGATATTTGCCGATCCCCCCCCGGCTGACTGGCAACGCCCATGTTGTCGGGCGGACGCACGTCTGCCGGCGCATTGGGCGAAAGCGCATCAAGCAGGCGCAACAAATCGTCGATGTCGAGTTTGAGCAGCCGGCCATAGCTGCGGACAAAACCACGCACGATCGTGTTGCCCGGCAAGGCGTCGAAGTCGTCCGCTTCGAGCGACTCGATCTGACGCGGACTGAACTTCAGCGACTGCGCCACTTCGGTCACGGTCAGACGCGCAGCCTCGCGTGCAGTACGCAAGCGCAGGCCAACGGACTCTAGGCGTACTGGCGTAGCACCAGCGCCGACTTCTGCGGCTTCCGCCGCTACGGGATAGACTTGTGACGCGTCGCTCACTCGTACTCTCCGCGCGACAGTTTGAGATACTCGGGCGTGTCGCGATACTTCCGGCGCAGGATGCCGGTATAACGCGCCTCGGCTTCGCGGTCGCCCAGCTTGCGCTCGATACGTAAACCCAACCATGCCGATTCGGGTGTCGGTTCGATTTGCGCATGCAGACTGCGCAACCATTGCCGCGCATCGGCCAGACGCTTGCCTCGATAGCCGATATCGGCCAGCCAGAACATCGCCGTCGGATTGTTGCGGTCGATCCGGATAACGCGGTTGAGATAGGCCTCGGCCTGTTGATCGTTCTTGTCGATCAACGCGCACAATCCGGCATTCACCAAGGCCTTGGCCGGCGTCGAATACAAGGGGTTGCTGAGCGCGGCATTGAAGTAGGCAAACGATTCCTTGACCTTGCCGGTCTGACAAAGGAACCAAGCATAGTTATTGTTGATTTCGGGATCGGCCGACGCCAACTGCAGGGCACGCCGGAAACTCTGTTCGGCCAGTTCATGCTTGTGCAGCGTCATGTAGATCAAGCCCATCAAGTTATGGGCCGGCGCGTAGCCGCTTTCGGCATCGAGCGCCGCACGCGCTTCTTCAAGCGCGACCTCCTGCCGCCCGTCCTGAAGATACAAGGCGCCCAGTTCGGTATGCACCTTGGCACGTTGACGCACCTCCGTCGTCGCCGTCTGGCGCGAAACCGACTGCTCGACGCTGCCTACCTCTGCACCGGGATTGCCGGCACAAGCCGCCAGCAGGAGGAACACCGGCAAGGCGAGGCTCGATGCATTCAATTTGAACATCAGCTAAGTGCCTCCAAGGCCGCGCGGTCGATCAGGCGGAGCGGCGACGCGGGAGCACCCGCAAGTCCCGCGTTACGCTTGGAGCGATCCATCACCTGCCCCGCCAATTGCCCGCAGGCGGCATCGATATCGCCGCCGCGCGTCTTGCGCACCGTGGCGACCACATCCGCCTGCATCAGGATTTCCTGAAAGCGGCGCACGCGTTCCGCCGTTGGGCGACGGTAACCGGAGTCGGGGAAAGGATTGAACGGAATCAGGTTGAATTTGCAGGGAACCGTGCGGGTCAAGGCCAGCAGCGCGCGCGCATCGGCCTCGCTATCATTGACATCGGCCAACAGCACATATTCGAAGGTGATGAAATCGCGCGGCGCGTTTTCGAGATAACGGCGGCAGGCCGCCATCAGTTCGCGCAGCGGATATTTTCGGTTGATCGGCACCAACTGGTCGCGCAAGGCGTCATTGGGCGCATGCAAGGAAACCGCCAGGGCCACCGGCACGCTGTCGCGCAAACGATCCATCGCCGGCACCAGTCCAGCGGTGGACACCGTGACGCGCCGCCGCGACAAGCCGTAGGCATTGTCGTCGAGCATCAGACGCAAGGCAGACGCGACGTTGTCGAAGTTCGCCAGCGGCTCGCCCATCCCCATCATCACGACATTGCTGATGACCCGTTCGCCCGTATCGCCCGCTCCCGGCTGCCTGACAGCCCCCAGCATCCGGTTGGCATGCCAAAGCTGGCCGATGATCTCGGCAGTTGTCAGGTTGCGATTGAAACCCTGCTTGCCCGTCGAACAGAACGAGCACTCCAGCGCGCAGCCGACCTGACTAGACACGCAAAGCGTGCCGCGACTTTCCTCGGGAATGAAGACCGTCTCGACGGCATTGCCATTGCCCACGTCGAGCAACCATTTGCGCGTACCGTCTGTAGCGACGCTGTCGCGTAGCGGCGCGGGGCCGCGAATCTCCGCTGCCCCGTCCAGAGTAGTGCGCAACGCTTTGGCAACATCGGTCATCCGCTCGAAACTATCTTCGCCGAAACGATGCATCCAGCGCAGCACCTGGCGCGCGCGGAAAGGCTTTTCGCCTTGTTGCGCGAACCAGGCCGTCAGGGCGTCGGCGTCGAAATCGAGCAGATTGACCGTCATGCGGAACTTGGATCAGCGACCGGCAAAGACGTTCAGTTCAGGGAAGAAGTAAGCGACTTCGACCTTGGCGGTGTCCACACCGTCGGAACCATGCACGGCGTTGGCGTCGATGCTCTCGGCGAAATCGGCGCGGATGGTGCCCTTGTCGGCCTTCTTCGGGTCGGTGGCGCCCATCAGTTCGCGGTTCTTGGCGATGGCGTTCTCGCCTTCGAGCACCTGGATCATCACCGGGCCGGAGATCATGAACTGGACGAGATCCTTGAAGAAAGGACGCTCTTTGTGCACGGCGTAGAAACCGCCGGCTTCGCGCTCCGACAACCAGGCCATGCGGGATGCGACGATCTTGAGACCGGCGCCTTCGAAACGGGAATAGATTTGGCCGATGACATTCTTGGCCACGGCATCGGGTTTGATGATCGACAGGGTACGTTCGACAGCCATGCTTTTCTCCAGCGAATTGATAAGTAAACAAAAAGGCTGGCGATTTTAGCCCAGAAAGCCGCACGACCACCCGCCTGTAGACGAAAAAGCCCGGCCGGACAAGCGGCCGGGCTTTTTGTCCGACGGACTCGTTCAGCTGACCATACCCAGTGTGCGCGGTAACCACAGGGACATCGTCGGCCAATAGGTGACGAGCAAGAGGAAGGCCAGCATGGTCAGCAACCAGGGCCAGACCGCGATGGTCAGCTCGGTGATGCCCATCTTGGTGATACCCGAAGCGACATAGAGGTTCAAGCCTACCGGCGGATGGCACATGCCGACCTCCATATTCACCACCATGATGATGCCGAAATGCACCGGATCGATGCCCAGCTTCATGGCGATGGGGAACAGGATCGGCGCCAGAATCAGCACAATTGAGCTCGGCTCCATGAAGTTGCCGGCGAGCAGCAACAGGATATTGGCGATGATCAGGAAACCGATCACGCCGACGCCGGTACCAATCATCCAGTTCGCCATTTCCTGCGGGATGTTCTCGTGGGTCATCAGGAAAGAGAACAGCACGGCGTTGGTAATGATATAGAGCAGCATCGCACTCATGTTGGCCGACGAGAGCAGCACGCGCGGCACATCTTTCAGTCCCATGTCCTTGTAGACGAACACGGCAACGAAGAAGGCATACACCGCGCTCATCGCCGCCGCCTCGGTGGGCGTGAAGATGCCGGTATAGATGCCGCCCATGACCACAACGATGAGGAGCAGGCCCCAAACAGAATCACGGAAAGCCTGCCAACGTTCGATCCAACTCGCCTTGGGCTGGCGTGGATAGTTGTTCTTCCAGGCACGGTACCAGGTCGTCATCCCCAGCATGAAGGCCAGCAACAGACCGGGAATCACACCCGCCATGAACAAGGCCCCTACCGAGGTGTTGGTCGACACCGAGTACATCACCATGACGATGGAGGGCGGAATCAGAATGCCCAGGGCGCCCGAGGTGGTGATGACGCCCGCGCCGAAACGGTTCGGGAAACCCGCCTTGACCATCGCCGGCATGAGGATCGAACCGATGGCCACCACTGTCGCCGGACTGGAACCTGAAACCGCCGCGAAAAGAGCACAGGCCAACACGCCGCCGAGGCCGAGGCCGCCGTGGAAATGGCCAACCATCGCCGTGGCGAATTTGATCATGCGCCGCGCCACCCCGCCGTGCGTAAGGAAGTTGCCGGCAAGGATGAAGAAGGGGATCGCCATGATCTCGAACTTCTCGATGCCGGTAAACAACTTCAAGGCCACCGACTCGACCGGCACCTGCGTCAGGAAGAACAGGAAGGACAACACCGTGAGGCCGAGCGATATCGAGATCGGCATGCCGGTGAGCATGAGCGCCAAGAGCAGGCAAAAGATGATGACGGTATTCATTGCGAATCGCTCCCGGACGAATTGGAGGCATTGCGGCGACGCTCGGCACCATCTTGCGGGCCCGAGTCGTGCATGCGCCGCCCATAGCCGAGATCGTGCGGATGCAGGTTGTCCTCCATGCTGTAGATCATGTCGTCGTTACCCGGCGCCAGGGGTTCGCCCTCGTCGAGACCATCGACATGGCCGTGGTCGTGATGCGGCAATTCGCCGGTGCGGACGAATCCGGTCGTAACTTGCAGAAAACGGAAACACATCAGATACGAGCCGAGCGGAATCGCCGAATACACGATCCAGGTCGGCCACTCCAGATCCGGCGTGGTCGGGCCTTCGTAAAGGTCGCCCATTTCCATGCCGAGGAATTTGTAGAAACTGTAGTGGGCGCCATTTTCCCAGACGAAGGTCGCGCCCAGCGTGCCGACAATACCGGTAAACAGTGCGCCGGCCAGCAGGCCGAACACAATGAATTTGCTGCGATTGCGGTCGGACAAGCGATTGATGAGGACGTCGACGCCGACGTGGATGCCGGTGCGCACGCCATACGCCGCGCCGAACTTGGCCATCCAGACGAACATGATGATGCACAGTTCCTGCGCCCAACTGAGGTTCAAACCGATCAGCCAGTCCTGCACGCCCGGGATGGCAAATCCCGTTGCGTAGCGATGCATCACGGAGGCGAAGATGATCAAGGTCGCCGCGCCCATGAGGAAGGTAATCAGCCATTCCTCGAGATGGTCGAGAATTTTCATGGAATCGTTCCTGAAGCGAGTGCGGGAACCGATCATGATTCCCGCGCAGTTATCGTCTTACAGCTTGGACGGGTCGAACCCGGTTTCCGCATAGACCGAGCGGATCAGATCCCTGCCGACCCGGTCGCCCATTTGGTCATGAACCTTGACCATCGCCTTCTTCCAGGCCTTCTTCTGCTCGGCGCTGAGGCTGATCAATTCGCTCTTGCCGGACTTCTTCACGGCCTCCAACGCGGTGTCGTTTTCCACCTTGGCGATCTGGTTGGCATAGCGGGTCGACTGTTCCATCGCCGTTTCCAATTGCTGACGTACGTCCGAGGGCAAGCCGTCCCAGAACTTTTTGTTGACGATCACCGCATAGCCAAGATAGCCATGGTCTGACAGCGTGACGAACTTCTGCACCTCGTGCATCTTCTGGGTATAGAGGTTGGATGGCGGGTTCTCGGTGCCATCGACCACGCCGGTCTGGAGTGCCTGATAAACCTCGGAGAACGCCATTTTCTGCGGCAGCGCACCCACTGCACGCATCTGTGCGTCGAGCACATTCGACGACTGGATGCGCATCTTCAGGCCGCGAAAATCCTCAGGGTTCTTGAGTGGCTTGTTGGCACTCATGATTTTGAGGCCGTTATCCCAATATGCGAGCCCCATGATGCCCTTGGCTTCGAGCTTCTTGAGCAGGGACTTGCCGATCGGGCCGTTGGTGACCTTGTGCAGTTCCTCATAATTGTCGAACATGAAGGGCAGGTCGAACATCTCGAACTCCTTGACGCCGAGCGGACCGAACTTGGCCAGCGACGGCGCCAGCATCTGCACGGCGCCCAGTTGCAGCGCCTCCATTTCCTCCTTGTCCTTGTAAAGGGTGCTGTTGGCGTACACCTCGACCTTCACCTTGCCCTTGGTGAGTTCTTCGGCTTTTTGTTTGAAGAATTCAGCGCCCTTGCCTTTCGGCGTGTCGTTGGCGACGACGTGGCTGAACTTGATCACGATGGGTTGCTGGGCCAGTGCGGCCAGGGAAAAGGTCGCGGCGGCGAGGCCGATCACGAGCGTGCGTATTTTCATGGGTAATCCTCCTACGTTATGTCTTGAACACCGATTGGCGTCCGGCGATTATCCCCATCGATATAGAAGTCGCCATTGTGGATTTCCGCAAGGATGTATCCGTACAACCAAGCTTGGCGGTAGCATGCGCGGATAATGGATAAATTCCCGTCCGTCACAAGCACTGCACCCATCGAAGAGCCTCGCGCGCGCTTGTTGTGGTGGTTGCCACGCTTGGCCTTTCTCTTGTTTGCCAGCGCGGTAATCGCTCTGCTCTGGTTTGCAGAAAAGACAGAACAGGAAAAACAGCGCGCCACCCTGATCAGCGACATGTTGTGGCTAGAGCAGAACCTACGTTTTCTGCTCGGACACAACGAGGAATTGCTTGGCCGTTTCGATCCACAGCGCATCGATATGCCCGAGGTTTTCGATGCGCATGCGCGGGCGCTCATCGCCAGCAACACCGGGATCTACCAGATCATCTGGCTTGACCAAGAGGGCCGGATACGCCACGCGCTTCCCGCCCCAACCGATACGAATCAGGTTGGGGAAGGGCAGGTACCAATGCCTTCGCCCTCATTGAGCCAACTCGCCCATTCCCTCGGGCGCGCGGTCTACAGCCTGACCTACCCCATTGTTCAGGACGACTGGCAATTCGAAGTACATGTTCCGGTATTCCGGGGCGGCCGAAAGGCCGGCACTGCGGTTGGCATCTATTCGATCCGCCGCCTGCTGGAGGACACAATCCCTTGGTGGCTGGCCGAGCGTTATCGTATTGGCATTACAGATCAAGCCAACCAACAACTGGGACTACGCACCAAGGTCGACGCAGTGACACCGGGGAACGAATACCAGATTCCATTCGATCCGCCGGGACACGGCTTGATACTGATCGCTGCGCCCTACCAATCGCCAACCCCGCTGGCCGACAGATTGCTCGCCGCCGCGCTCGTGCTATTGGCAATTGTCGTACTTGCCAGCATGTGGGCCTTACGGCGCCATGTCCAACGCCGCTTGGTAGCCGAAGCCGCGTTGCAAACCGAAGTGGCTTTTCGCAAGGCCATGGAGGACTCCGTCAAAACCGGCTTACGCGCCCGCGACCTAAAGGGGGAAATCACCTACGTCAATCCAGCCTTCTGTCGCATGGTCGGCTGGCCGGCCGAAGAGTTGATCGGATGCACGCCCCCCATGCCTTACTGGGCAGAGGAATACATCGACGAAACGCGCAATATGCATGCTCGTGTCCTGGCTGGCGAGGCTCCCAGCGAGGGTTTCGAAATGAAGTTCAGGCGGCGCAACGGCGAAATCTTCGACGCCCTGATCCACGAGGCTCCACTAATCGACAGTCAAGGACGCCATGCGGGCTGGATGGGCTCGGTAGTCGAAATTACTGAACACAAGCAAGCAGCGGAACTTTCCCGACAGCAGGAAGAGCGCTTGCAAGCGAGCGCACGTCTAGTCACCATGGGCGAAATGGCCTCAAGCTTGGCTCACGAACTCAATCAGCCCTTGTCGGCGATTTCGAGTTATATCGCCGGCTGTCGCAATCTCATTGCCACCGGTACCACCTGCGACGAGATCGACGGCGCGCTGGCAAAGTGCCAGGAACAAGCGCAACGTGCTGGCCGCATTATTCGGCGCATTTACGAATTCGTGCGACGCCACGAGCCCAAATCGGAACCCTGCGACCTTGAAACCATGCTGGCCGATCTGATCGTATTGATCGAGGCCGACGCGCGGCGGCAGAAAGTCAAGCTTGTCCGCGAGATTGCTGAACTACCGATCATCCAGGCAGATAGCATCCTACTTGGACAGGCCATACTGAATCTGATCAAGAACGGCATCGAGTCGATGCGTCAGACGCCGGACTTGGATCGTACGCTGGTCATCAACGCCAGCATCATCAATCAGCTAGTCGAGATACAAATCCGTGATCGGGGTTGCGGAATCTCTGCGGCTGATGCCACCCAGTTATTCGAACCTTTTTACACGACGAAAATCGAAGGGCTGGGTGTTGGCCTGAATATTTGCCGGTCAGTCGTTGAGGCCCACCATGGCCGACTTTGTTTCGAAATCAATCCTGAGGGGGGGAGTATTTTTCACATCTCATTGCCCGTGAGCAAAACATGAAATCCAGCCTCGCCTACCTGGTCGATGACGATGAGGCCATCCGTGATGCCCTGGCTTGGCTATTACGTTCGCGCGGTATCCAATCACAAGCATGGGCGTCTGCCGAAGCCTTTCTGTCGGACTTCAGCAAGTCGATGAGCGGTTGTCTGATTCTCGACATCCGCATAGTCGGCATGACCGGTGTCGAGCTTTACGATGAACTACTATTGCTTGGTTGTGCCATGCCGACAATTTTTCTGACCGGACATGGCGACGTGCCGCTAGCAGTAAAAACACTCAAGCGCGGCGCATTCGATTTCATCGAGAAACCGTTTAACGACAACGATTTGGCCGACCGTGTGTTGGCTGCTTTGAAGTTCGAGGAAAGTCGGCGCTGGCGAGACGCCGACAGGGCACAAATTGAAGCACGACTGGCGACCCTGACAGAGCGCGAACGCGAAGTTATGAGCTGTATCCTAGCCGGCAAACTCAATAAGGTTATCGCCGACGATTTGCAAATTGCCATGCGCACCGTAGAGGTTCATCGTGCGCGTATCTTCGAAAAAATGGGAGTACGTTCCGCAGTCGAACTTGCTCAAGTACTTTCGTCACTCCCTTTGATCGATTCGAGATAGATCATTTCCCGGTAGCGACGTAAACAATGCCGACCAAACGCTACAGTGGGATGGCGATCTACTGCCGAGCGGAGCATTTGGCGCAAGGCCTCACGCAATCTGGATTCGCTCGGGATTTGCACGGCACTTTGCGCAAGAAGATAGCGCAACACATTCAATCCGCGTGCCTCATTCAAGCTTGCCAGCAAATCAATGCTCACCGGAAATCCATCAGCCTCCCCGACCAAGTCTATGCGTGCTAAATCATTGAGGAGATCAAGCGCTTCAGCAAAGCGTGCAGCGGCACGCGTAAGGGTTAGCGGCGCTGCGGGAAAGCGCTCAACAAGCAGCGGCATTACTTGATGCCGCAAATAATTCCGCGAAAAACGTGTATTTTGATTGCTCTCGTCCTCGCACCACTCAAGCGAATTCAGCTGCGCATAACACTCAATCTCGCGCCGACCACACTCTAATAGAGGACGGAGTAAACGACCATTACGTACCCGCATGGCTGCCGCACCGGCAAGCCCTGTGCCGCGTAATAAATTGAATAAGAGCGTCTCAGCTTGGTCATCACGCTGATGGGCAAGCATGATCCAATCTGCATCGAGCGCAGCAAACACCCGATGTCGAGCAAGCCTAGCGGCCCCCTCAATTCCGTCAGGTGAGTGTGGATCAACGACAACATTGATTGCTTTGTAAGCTACACGCAGGGAATCGCACAACTTATGGCAAAAGGCTTGCCAGTGATCAGCCTGAAGACTGAGTCCATGATTAACATGAATTGCAGATATTTCTATTGGCAAGTTATCTGCTACAACTTTCGTCGCCAGCATATGTAACAAACAAACCGAATCGACGCCTCCGGATAATCCGACGACGATACGCTGAGCAGGTTGTACATGCTGCTCTAGACATTGCGTCACTGCCGCGACGAGCGCGGCAGCATCCGCATCAATGCTGGTTAAAATCTTTGAACTTACCATGACTCATCAAGCGTTCATAGCGACGCTCGACAAGCTCGGCGGAAGAAAAACATTGCATTTGCTTCAATACATCTTGCAATGCTTTTTTTAGGGATTGAGCAGCGGTACGCGGGTCGCGGTGGGCACCGCCAACTGGTTCGGTTACAACTCGATCAACCAACCCCAACGTCTTCAGACGAGGGGCTGTAATCCCCAACGTCTCGGCAGCATCAGACGCCCTTTCTGAGCTTTTCCAGAGTATGGATGCACACCCCTCTGGAGAAATCACTGAGTATGTTGAAAATTGCATCATCAGCAGCACATCACCAGCAGCAATTGCCAAAGCTCCTCCGGATCCGCCCTCACCGATCACCGTACAAATGAGAGGGACAGTCAACTCTGTCATCTCGTATAAATTACGCCCTATGGCCTCTGACTGCCCACGCTCTTCAGCGCCAACCCCAGGATATGCTCCTGGAGTATCAATGAAAGTAAATACCGGCAAGCCAAACTTTTCGGCTAACTTCATTAGACGGAGTGCTTTGCGATAGCCTTCCGGACGAGGCATACCAAAGTTGCGCTGAATTTTTTCCTTTGTATCGCGACCCTTTTGATGACCAATCACCATACATGACTGGCCATTAAAGCGAGCCATGCCTCCAACGATTGCCAAATCATCGGCAAAGGAACGATCCCCATGCAATTCGACAAAATCCGTGAAGATCAAATCGATATAGTCAAGAGAATATGGACGTTGAGGATGGCGGGCAACCAGAGCAATCTGCCAAGGAGATAGCTTGCTATAGATATCCTTGACCAACGCAGAACTCTTGCTTTCAAGCCGACCAATTTCATCCGAGATATCAACAGCAGAATCATCTTGGACATAGCGCAACTGCTCAATTTTAGCTTCGAGTTCAGCTATCGGCTGCTCGAAATCAAGAAATGTTGTCTTCATTTCTCGAATTATACCTAAGTTCTAGTCATGCACAGATCAAGCTGCAGAAGCCAAGACAAACGCCCCTATCGCATGAGCGAGAGGGGCGTTTTTTTGGTGTGGGGAGTCTGGTGCTGACCTACTTTCGCGGGCGGAAGCCCACTATCATTGGCGCGGTCCTGTTTCACGGTCCTGTTCGGGATGGGAAGGGGTGGTACCGGGACGCTATGGGCACCAGACTTAAACTGATGTGACTTGGGAGATAGGCCAAGTCACGCAATAGGAAGAAGTAAAAGTAGGTAATGATTGTAGGCGCGGTGAGTTTGATCTCATTGTTGCACGCTGAGCTACTAGCTCAAGGTTATAGGGTCAAGCCGCACGGGCAATTAGTACTGGTTAGCTTAACGCATTACTGCGCTTCCACACCCAGCCTATCAACGTCGTGGTCTTCGACGACCCTTCAGGGGGATCGAGTCCCCGGGATATCTTATCTTGAGGCGAGTTTCACGCTTAGATGCTTTCAGCGTTTATCTCTTCCGTACTTAGCTACCCGGCGATGCGACTGGCGTCACAACCGGTCCACCAGAGGTACGTCCACTCCGGTCCTCTCGTACTAGGAGCAGGCCCTCTCAAATATCCAGCGCCCACGGCAGATAGGGACCAAACTGTCTCACGACGTTTTGAACCCAGCTCACGTACCACTTTAAATGGCGAACAGCCATACCCTTGGGACCGGCTACAGCCCCAGGAT
>Ga0209262_10000048_pt1 | contig 113708 bp, 124 predicted proteins | sample Lowcelwee11metaG_FD_187171 | JGI IMG/M metagenome (GOLD analysis project Ga0209262, IMG submission 187171) | Freshwater pond sediment microbial communities from the University of Edinburgh, under environmental carbon perturbations - Low... | ecosystem: Environmental > Aquatic > Freshwater >... | reverse complement strand
TTCACTCCTCTCTGCGGGAACATGGCTCCTTTATGCTACATTCAAAGGGTATCCCGTCTCCACAACTCACGCCATTATCGGAGGTATTCTGGGGGGTTCAATCGCACTTGGATATGCTACGATGGAAGTGGGAGAATCGGTATTTGGCCTGGTTCACTGGGATCAAGTCACCAAAATTGCAATTAGCTGGGTCGTTTCACCGATTCTGGGCGGTATGGCGTCATACGCTCTTTATTGGTATTTGAAAAAATTTATTCTTGACTACAATGATAATGTTCAAGCCCATGTAGATGAGATCAAAGGGCAAGTGGCTGCACTTAAAGCCTCTTATAATGAAACGACTGCAACCGCTGAAGAGAAAGGGCGTTTTGAAGAGCAAATGCATGAGCTTAATCGTCTCAAGAAAAAACAAAACGCCTTCTATGCCCTTCGTACTCATGCACCGATTGTTGCCGCATTCGGTACGGCTATGATCGCGGGGATGCTCTTGTTTAAAGGGCTTAAACATGCCAATTTAGGTCTGAATGATGCTCAAATCTATATGTTGCTGGCCGTCCTCTCCACCCTTATGTATGGTGTTGTTTATGCCATCATCAAAGTGATGCACAAAGACACCCCTCATAAAGCAACGATGCGTGTTTTCAGTATGCTCCAAGTCCTCACCGCATCCTCCTTTGCATTTAGCCATGGGGCGAACGACATCGCGAACGCTATCGGGCCGTTTGCCGCTATCATTGATATTTTGGCGACGGGAAATATCAATGCCGAATCTCCTGTCCCTTTTATCGCTATGGCAACCTTCGGTATCGCACTCGTAGCAGGTCTATGGTTTATCGGTAAAGAGGTTATTGATACTGTCGGAAGCCGTATTACCGAAATATTTCCGGTAACCGGTTTTGCTGCAGAATTGGGAGCCACACTGGTTATCTTGTTAGCAACCGTACTAGGGATTCCTGTCTCATCAACCCATATCCTCGTCGGTGCTATTATCGGTATCGGGATGCTCAACCGTGATGCAAACTGGAAATTAATGAAACCGATCGCTATGGCGTGGGTTATTACATTGCCTGCAGCTGCAATTATGGCTGCCCTCTTCTTCTTCGCTCTAAAAGTGGCATTCGGCTATTAAGCCGAGGTGTCATTTGTAAAAAGCGACCGTACAATCGTTTTCATAATAATGGCGCCGAAAAAAAACCTGCGCCCCTAATCTCTCAGCCAATGTATCAATCTTAGACGCTTGAAGATAATTAAACGTTTTTGATTCTTGATCTCCTTCTAAAAAGTTGAAAATCACACCCCGTGTTGATGCATCATAACATCGTTCTATAAAACGATAGGCAGCATTATGGGTTAAAACATTCAAAGCACCGCTGCAGAGATAAAACTCTGCCTCAGGAAGAGGATCGGTTAGAATATCACACTGAGTGATCTGTTCACCTGTACGCCGAGAAGCTTCCTCCACCATCACCTCCAGCGAATCGAGTCCTATATAACGGAGTGAGTGTTTTCCAAAAGAGCGAAGGTAGAGGAATAAATCTCCGAATCCGCATCCTGCGTCAACAACCGAAAGTGTATTAAGGGGCAAAAGCGACACTATTTGGGAGAAACGGATTTCTTGCGACTCACGTGAATGCCATCGGAGCCCCTGCGGTGTGTATCCGTATTTGATGATACCTGAATGATAGAAGTGTTCGTTATCGATTCGGTTCATCTGAGATGGTTAGGGGGTTATTTTTGAAGTTTACTCAAAGCATCCAAAATATTATTTTGTTTCGCTTGATCGAACGGCGTGTCATTAGAGACAAACATGTAAAATTCTACCCGTCTGTTTTTAGCACGGTTCTCTTCGTTCGTATTCTCAGCAACCGGTTTGGCAGAGCCAAACCCAGCCGTTGAAAGACGCTCCGGTGCGACACCGTTACGTATTAATTCTCGCATAACCGTTTCGGCTCTTTGGCTTGAGAGCTCAATATTATCTCGATAAGGGGCCCCTCGAGGAAGTGGCTGATTATCGGTGTATCCTCGAATAGAGATATCAACACTCGGAGGCAAGGTATTGATAATGTCGGTTACACGTCTGAGGAACAAATGGAGTTCTTCGTTATCAATCGTCGCATTCGCCCCTTTAAACGGGATAGAAGTAGGGAGTTTTAACAATACCCCATCCATACTTTGATCCAGCGGCCCTGCACCCATCGATGCATTTTTCAAATCTTGCTGTATTTTTTGAATTGCTTCGGACATCGCTTGACTCGCCGGAGCAGGAGGCGCACCTACCAGCAATGATCCCCCATCCGCTACAGGGGCTTGCCCAGCGGGGTTGGCAGTCGCATCGGGTGTGGGCTTGCTTTCGCTCACCTCATTGACTACCGGAGTAATAGCTTCTGGAACCGGTGCATAATCGTATATTTTAACAAACTCCTCTTTTAATGCACGAATCTTCTCTTTGTTAACCGATGCGATAGCAAAAAGGGCAATAAAAAGTGCTAGCAAAAGACTGAAAAAGTCGGCAGTCGGAACTGCCCACTTCTCACCCGCTTCACATTCAGGACACTTTTTACACTTATGTTTTTTAGCCATCTAGTCGCTCATCAATTAAATTGGCTATGTTTCTCTTCCGCAGGGGAAAGAAAGTTCAATAATTTTGCTTCAAGGGTACGAGGGTTGTCTCCATGGACAATACCGACAATCCCTTCGAGCATTAGCTTTTGTTCTTTAACGATATGGTGTGATTTTGCAATCATTTTTCTTCCCCAAGGCCCCAAAAGAACATACGAAGAGAAAATACCCGTAACCGTTGCCGTAAACGCCCCAGCAATACCCATTGCCATTTCTGCCGGATTATCCAATTTTTTCAACGCCAAAATGAGACCTAAAACGGCTCCAATAAGACCCATAACGGGTGACGTTTCCCCCGCAAGAATCCAGTAGTGCCCACACCCGTGATAATAATGTTCCGTCTCTTCAATAACCAATTCCATCGTTTCAACAATGGTATCGACTTCGTTACCGTCAACTGCCATACTGAGTCCCTGTTTGAGAAACTCATTATCCAATTGCGCTACTTTTGCTTCCAATGATAAAAGGCCGTCACGTCGCGCCATTGTGGATAACTCAATAATTTGTTTGATTCTCGCATGCAAGTCGACAGAGCTTTTTTTAAAAACAATAGGACCAAGATTTTTAAAGGCACCCTTTACATACTCGACATCCGTTGCAACCATTGCAGCTGCCATTGCCGTAGGAAAAATAACGATCAAAGAAGCTAAGTGAATAATATGGACAGGATTCCCCCCATCTAAAATATCCCCTGTTGAAATAGACGCAATTGCCCCTAATATCCCTAAAATTACCGTTAAATCCACGTGACTCCTTCTCGCTTAGGGTACATCCTTGATATTACCATGGCACTAATTGCTTGATTGTATCTTTTTTTTACTGAAAATTAAGGGTAATTATCTCTATTTTTTGTTAAAAAAAGTATATAAAACTTTAATCAATAGCATCAGAAAAATTCCGCTCCCCATACTGGCGACAATAAATGCGTAATACTCATCATGGGTAATGGCATTTGCACCGTATCCCAACGTTGCAATAGCAACGGTAAAAGTAAGCGGCATCGAATCACTAAGCGAAAATAAAATGGTATTTTTCAGACCAAGATACCCCCCATACGCCACAAATGAACTGATTAAACGAATCCCAATAATAGCACTGGCGATAAAAAAGGCGAGTTGGAGAATTTTTATATCGGTAAACGCTTCCAAAGCGAGGGTTGATCCGACGTGAATAAAGAAAATAGGGACTAAAAACCCAAATCCGAAGGAGGAGAGTTTTTCAGGAAGTTCGGTTTTATGTTTAAAATAGGTCGCAATCAAAACTCCTGCCAAAAATGCCCCCAAAACAACATCGATTTTAAGGTACAACATCATTGCAATCATAATAAACATCAACGCCATTGAAAAGCGGACATCCTGATCTTTGCCGTCATCATGGGGCATGATAAGCGTTTTAAGCCCTGGATACCACCAAAATAGAACACGCATTCCTCTGAAAAAGAGGACAAATCCAATCAAAAATAAAAAGAGCCCTCCAAGGGTAAATGCAAATTCCCGATTATACCCATACTCCAAACCGCCGCTTAGAATTGTCAACGCCATAATGCTGACCAGCTCACCGATGATACCGATATTAAGGGCAAGGGCAAGCCACGGCTCATTTTTCCCATACTCTTTGACCAATGCCATAAGCATACCCAATGAAAAAATAGGAAATGCGACCAAATAGACCGAACTTAGATTAAAATAGAGGAAAACGGCAAGCGAACATCCGTACAGCATGACAAAATATAGAATTGTGCGACGCAAGAGAGAGGATTTTTCAAATCCGAAAGCTTTAAGATTAACCTCCATCCCCGCTAAAAACATCAGGTATAAAAATCCTACTTTTGCAATGATTTTAAAGAGCTCATTTTCAACCAAAAATCCGAAATAGCCCGCAAGACTCCCAAGGAGAATTTCAACGACCACCACCGGAATTTTAGTCACACGAGACAAAAACGGAGAGAGCAAAACTAAAAGAGAGAGGGTAATAATGACAACCGTATTGCTCATCCTTATCCTCTCAGTGCTTTCCAGACGTTTATCGCCTGTACGTGCTCTTTCACATCGTGGGCACGAATAATCGTAGCCCCCTCTTCTATCGCTTTGAGATGAATAGCCAATGTTCCTGCCAAGCGCTCATCACTCTCTGAGGGAGAAATGGCATTGATCATCGATTTTCGGCTTGCCCCGACCAGCAGTTTTTTACCTAAGCGCAAAAAATGGCTTTGATGGGTTATTAAAGCACAATTTTCTTCCAATCGTTTCCCGAAACCGATCCCGCAATCGAGAATCATATCTTTGATACCGAAAGTCTCCCCTTTTTCAATGCGCTGACGAAAAAAATCCTCTATCTCGCTTATCACTGATGAATAACTCGGATTTTCCTGCATAGTCGCAGGTCTCCCTTGCATATGCATAATTACGGCCGTTGCACCGTAACTGCCGCAGAGGCGTGCCACCTCATCGTTTGCCAATCCGGTAATATCATTGATAATATGAAATCCTCTCTCAAGGGCATAATGAATGACACTGGGCTCATAACTGTCTAGACTTAGTTTTGTTTTCTCATAGAGGTGCTGTTCATACAAGGCATCAATGATAGGTGCCACACGTGAAAGTTCTTCTTCCGCACTAACCGCCATACTTCCCGGACGGCTTGATACGCCCCCTATATCGATAATATCGGCACCCTCTGCAATCATCGTCTCTATTCTCTTTATCGCATGAGAGCCTTGAAATCGGCTGGCATGGTAAAAACTGTCATCGTTTGCATTGAGAATACCCATCACTGAGACAGTGTCCTCACGTTTAATATGGCAAAAACTCTCCAACTCGATCGAAAGCTGTTTCAGTCCGAACGGCTGTGCTTTCTCTTTTTTCACCAACTGCTGTAATTGACGCTCCGTTGCGATTAACAGTACATCGACACGGGGAATCGATGCAGTAACCGTCCCTCGGGGAACCGCAAGATCAGCTCCGATACTGAGGGCGTCTTGTTTAAGGATATTGGCGGCACCGACGTGCAAATCACGAATATGGATCAGATGCGACTGACCTTTATCTGCCAGAATAGAGATACCGCCCCCATCGACACCAAGAGATTTCAGTTCACGGTGCAAATCGATGGTATTGGAGAGTTTTTCAACGACCACGTTTGACCTCTTTGAGAAAATTCATCAACACCATAACCAAAACACTCTGAAATCTGCTGTTAAGTTCGATCAGACGGAGGGCTTTCTCAAATCCTTCGAGTTGTGGTGTGGTGAGGGGGAGTTTTTCCACATGGAGAGCCTGATACATTAACTGCTCAATCAGCCCCTTCGCTTCATGTTTTTTGAGACGCTCATTCTCCTTTACAAAGGCAAACAATCCTGAGAGATCAAGAGTTTTCAGGGTTATCGGGAGTGTCTCGTGGGTAAGCTGATAATGTTCTTGCGTGAGGCTGAGGCGTGACCGGACCGTAGGGAGAAAGGTACTTTTATTTGGGGCGAGAAGGATAAAAACGATATTTCGGGGAGGTTCTTCAAGAATTTTCAGGAGGGCATTTTGTGCCGGAACCGTGAAACTTTTGGCTCCGAGGATTAGTGTTTTTGTATTCTCTTCACTTTTGTACGCTTCGCTAATGACCTCTTTGGCATCTTCGATTTTAAAATCATCCCGAATAAAGGTGACACAGCGTAGTGGCCGTCGCGACTCTTCAATCTCTCGTGAACGCTCCTCCAGTTGGGCGGTAATGAGAATTCCTCCCCGTTCATTCGCGAACATTAATCTCCCCGAACAACACCGCACTAAGTGTTTTGTCAAACAGTCGGTAGAGCTGCAGAAGTTTGATATCAATAAGCGGATCGTGCGAGCGAAGCACTAAAGCATTTTGAAACCGCTCATCCATAATCCATAGCAGAGAGGCAGCATTACGCTTCGCGATATCGGCGCGGCGATCATCTCCCCGCCCCACATACCAAAAGAAGTAATCTCCCTTGAAAGCAATATCAAGCATATCACTGAGCATATCGATCGACTCTCCGCCGCTGATATGATCGTAATGGGGATAAAGATTATCAATACAGACGATAGGTATCATCGGGCGATCTTGCGAACGTTTATTGAGCGATAACGTAATATAGTGGGCTAACCATTTGCGGTCATGATCCGTGATCAGGACAACCGTTTTTCCCCCCATCATCTGATCCATGGCATTAGCGATTGCGGGGGTCCACTCGAAACGTTGTTCTTCGAACCAGCTCATCGATGCCCCCTCAGAGCGAATCGATTCTAATGTCCATTGATCAAATTGGCGCACTACTTGTCCAATGCGTACGCGCTGTGAAGTGATCTGACGGAAAGCTCAGCGTATTTTTCATCGATCACCATAGAGACTTTGATCTCCGATGTAGAGATCATCATGATATTGATATTTTCACGTGCCATCGTTTGGAACGCTTTCGCGGCAACACCGGTATGGGATTTCATCCCGACACCGACGATGGAGACTTTACAGATATTTTCATCGTACGATGCTTCGCTGATCTCTTCTGCAGCAATAAAGGTTTCAACCACTTTTTTTGCATCAAGCAATTCGGTTTTAGGGACGGTGAAATCGAGGTTGGTTTTCCCGTCATGTCCTGAAGTTTGAATAATCATATCAATATTTACACTGTTATCGGCCAAACGGGTAAAGATATCCGAAGCAATTCCTGGACGATCGATCACTCCGCTGAGTGATACGCGTGCTTGGTTTTTATCGAGTGCGATTCCGCTAACAAGTGGTTTTTCCATAATATTCTCTTCCTTTGTAATAAGTGTCCCCTCAGCATTGGTAAAGCTGGAGCGGGTTACGAGGTTAACGTTTAATTTTTTAGCAAGCTCAACGGAGCGGTTTTGGAGTACTTTGGCTCCGAGGGATGCGAGTTCCAACATTTCATCATAGCTGATACGATCCATTTTCTTCGCTTTAGGCTCAATACGGGGATCGGTGGTATAAATACCGTCGACATCGGTATAAATTTCACATAAATCGGCCTGAAGAGCACCTGCAAGGGCAACAGCGGAAAGATCCGATCCTCCTCGACCGAGTGTGGTCACTTGACCGCTTTCGCTCACCCCTTGAAACCCTGCAACAACAACCACTTTACCCGCTGTGAGCTCTGCGTGCATAGCACTAGGATCAATGCTTTCAATCCGTGCTTTGGTATGGATACTATCGGTCAAGATACCCGCACGACGCCCACTCATCGAGGTAGCACTGTGCCCCATCGCATTAAGGGCGATAGAGAGTAATGCTGCCGTTACCCGCTCACCTGAACTTAAAAGCATATCGACTTCACTGCGTTCGGGTGCAGAGGTATAATGCTCCGCATAGGCAATCAGCTTATTGGTTTCACCGCTCATAGCCGATACGACGACGACGACTTGGTGCCCCTCTTTAAGTGTTTGCGAGACTCGGTTGGCAACGTTTTGGATTCGCTCCAAATCACCGACGCTGGTTCCGCCGAATTTTTGAACAATTAGCATTACAGGTACCCCTTGGTTCTAAAATGGGAGATGACACGTTCGTAAACCGGTTTTTTAAAATGGGCGACATGCGTGAGCAATTCATCACTATTAACAAATCGATACGCTTTAAATTCAGGGTGCTTGGTCTCTAAATTGATAACCGCCCCTTTTTTTAGACGTACGAGATAATAGCGCTGTTTTTGCCCCGCATAGGGAGCCATTTTGGCAGCGACATGGGAGGGAAAATCGTATGTGACCCAATCGGGATACTCCGCAATGATCTCTACCTTTTTGGTACCGATCTCTTCGCCGAGTTCCCGAAATAGAGCCTCTTCGCTCGATTCCCCCTCATCAATTCCCCCTTGAGGAAATTGCCATACCCCTTCCAAATCACTCCGCTCGGCGATAAAAACATCTTTCGTTTCTGGATACTCAGAAGATACTATAATCGCCGCCACATTCGGTCGGTAGAACTTTTTTTCGGTCATTCACCATCTTTTAGTCTATTTTGGAGGGGTATTGTAAACTATTCGCTATTAAAAATACTATAATCCCATATGCTTTTATACATTCACATCCCTTTTTGCGATAGCAAATGCTCCTATTGTGCGTTTAATTCTTATGTTGATAAATTCTCACTGCGCGAAGCGTATATGAATGCCCTCTTGATACAGCTCGAAGCCGAGCTTAAACGTTTTAATGTATGCGGCAATAATCCGATTGAAACGGTTTTCATCGGGGGAGGTACCCCCTCTACCGTTGAAGCATCACTCTATAGACCTATTTTTGAGATGATTGATCCTTATTTAATAAAAGGAGCTGAAATCACCTCTGAAGCAAACCCCAACAGTGCTACTCGAACGTGGTTGGAGGGGATGTTTGAACTTGGGGTTAACCGTCTCAGCTTCGGTGTCCAGAGCTTTAATAATGAAAAACTGAAACTACTCGGACGGGCCCATCATACACAGCACGCCCTCGAAGCAATCAAAACGGCTTCAGCCATAGGCTACCGACACCTCAGCATCGATTTGATTTATGGGGTACAAGGGGACACGAAGGCTCTTTTAAAAGCCGATCTTGATCAAGCTTTCACCCTCCCGATAGACCATATCAGTCTTTATGCATTAACGATTGAAGAGGAGACGGCCTTTGAAAAAACTCCTGAAATTGCTCAAGAAGAGCTGGAACTCACCCGTTGGATTTTCAATCAAATTCATTCCAAAGGGTTTCAGCAATACGAAATTTCTAACTTCGGACGCTACCGATCACTCCATAATCTTGGATATTGGGAATATAAGGAGTATATCGGTTTAGGTGCCGGAGCAGTCGGCTTTTTAAATGAAAAGCGCCTATACCCTCCTAAAGAGGTAGAATATTACATTACTCATCCAAACGAAATATATGAAGAGTTGATCGATTCAGCTGCCAAAAAAAGTGAAAAACTTTTTTTAGGATTTCGAAGTTGTGTCGGGGTAGCTGAAAATGAATTAAATAAAAATCAAAAGATTCAAGCAGAAATTCTGATGCATGAGGGGATGCTTCAATACCGTGAGGGACGCTATTTCAACACTGATTTTTTGCTTGCAGATGAAATCGCTCTCAGGGTAGAAGGGTTTTAAACTTTCTTTGGATAAAATCTCTGCTTCATTAATTTTTTAGATACGCCAAAGGGATAATTACGATGTTTGGAATGGGTATAGGCGAAATATTTCTTATTATTATTATTGCTATTTTATTTTTAGGGCCGGATAAACTTCCTTCTACGATGGTAGAAATCGCAAAGTTTTTCCGGCAGGTCAAAGGGACCGTCAGCAGTGCAAAAGCTACACTTGAAGAGGAGATGAAATTCTCAGAGATGAAAGCTGAAGCTCTCAATTATAAAAAAGATCTTACTGATGCCAGTGCAGAGCTGGAACGGCTTACTAACGTTACCGAAATCGGTACAGAGCTTAACGTCCTTAAAAATGAGATCAATCTCGACATCCCCCCTCCTGCTCCCTCTGCACCGAAAGAGCCTGAAGTGATCACTTTCGCTCCAAAAACCAAGCAACAACCAAAATTAGAATTTGAAGATGAGAAAGCCTAATGTTTGAAGATTTAAAACCCCATTTAGCCGAACTGCGCAAGCGGCTTGGTATCAGTGTCGCAGCCGTTGTTATCATGTTTTTTGTCATGTTCAACTTTCATGAAGCCCTCTTGGCATGGGTTACCGCCCCTCTTGCCGAAGCAATCGCTTCCGTTGCCAAAGTCTCTACCAAAGCAGCAGAGGGGATGATCACAACCACTCAGCTCGGAGGAACTTTTTTCGTTGCGATGAAAGTCTCTTTCTTCGCAGGACTTTTTGCCGCTCTCCCCGTCATTTTATTGCAGTTTTGGCTTTTTATTGCTCCGGGACTCTATGCCAATGAGAAAAAAATGCTCATCCCTTTTGTTGTCGGCGGAACCGTTATGTTTGCGATGGGGGCAGCCTTTGCCTATTATATTGTTACCCCTTTCGGATTTAGTTACTTGATTGCATTCGGAAGCGCCTCATTTGTCCCAATGATCAATATAGAAGATTATGTCGAATTTTTTACAAAGATAATGTTCGGATTCGGACTCTCCTTCGAACTTCCGGTGATCTGTTATTTCCTCGCCCTATTGGGGCTTGTAGATGACAAAATGATGACCGGATTTTTCCGCTATGCTATCGTCTTGATCTTTATTATCGCAGCTATTTTAACACCGCCGGATGTCATCACCCAAATACTTATGGCGATGCCGCTCATTCTTTTGTATGGTGTCTCTATTCTAATCGTTAAAGCGGTTAATCCGGCACCAAAAGAAGAAGCCTATATGGCTGAAGATGAAGAAGAGACGATTGATTAACCCTCTACTCACTTCCAGTTACCACTATGAGCTCCCTGAAGAGCTTATAGCGACTCACCCCATCCATCCCAGAGACCATGCCCGCCTCCTCGTCTACAACCGAGCCGATAAAACTATCACCCATGCCCGTTTTGATGCACTCGAATCGTTTCTCCCTCAAAATTGCGGAATTATTTTTAATGATACAAAAGTTATCAAAGCTAGACTTTACGGGAAAAAAGAGAGCGGCGGAGCGATAGAACTCCTTATCAACCGCCCCCTTGATGCGTATGCAATAAATGTTTACATCAAAGGGCGCGTCAAAATCGATACTCTTTTGCTTTTTGATGCTAATCTCACTGCCCGCATAACAGCTTTGAATGAAGACGGTTCGAGAGAAGTTAATTTTTATCTTCGAGATCGTCGGATTCGATTTGAAGAGCTTCTCCCTATTTTAGAAAAAGTCGGCCACATCCCCCTTCCCCCCTATCTGGGGCGTGAGGACAACTCCGAGGATGAGCGTGAATACCAAAGTGTCTTTGCCCACTATGAGGGGGCAGTCGCAGCACCCACCGCATCACTTCACTTTAGTGATGAACTCTTTGAAGCCGTTTGTTCCACCCATCCTCATGCCTTTGTCACCCTTCACGTCGGATCAGGAACGTTCAAGCCTGTCGAAGCAGAGATCATTACCGACCATCCGATGCACTCGGAATATTTTGACATAAGTTCTGCTGCAAAAAAGCTTATCGATAGTGAGATCTCCCTGCTGAGTGTCGGAACGACCTCAACTCGCACGGTCGAATACCATGTCCGTACTCAGGAATTAAGCGGTGAGGCAAATCTTTTTTTACACCCGAATAACCCCCCTAAACGGGTCAATCATCTCCTTACCAATTTTCATCTCCCCCAATCAACCCTCTTGATGTTGGTCGCTTCCTTTGTTGGACTAGAGGAGACACACCGTATCTATCAATCGGCGATCGATGAAAAATACCGCTTTTTCTCCTATGGTGATGCGATGCTTATACTTTAAATTACGCCCTATTATGATAAAATAGTGATATTCCTTTTCAAGGCATTTGCTATGAGTAACATTAACCGCAGAAATTTTTTAGGCGCCGGCCTTATTTTAGGTGCTTCTACCCTTCTAGGGAAAGAGACCTCTCAAAAAATCATTACCAGTACGAGTGATTTCACCCCTCCCGTTATCGCATTTCCGGAGAAAAAACCGCTCAAAGTGATCTCAGATCGCCCACCGCTTCTTGAGTCGCCACGTGATATTTTCACTCAGGCGATCACGCCGAATGATCAATTTTTCGTCCGATGGCACATGCCCGATATCCCAACCTATATCGATCTCAACGAATTTCGTCTTGAGGTCAAAGGGTCTGTTGAAAAACCTCTTTTGCTCAGTGTCGATGATCTAAAAAGCAAATTCGAGCCGGTTGAGATCACCTCTGTTCTCCAATGCGGCGGAAACAGCCGACGATATTTTGCCGGTGTCGGTCCTGCAACCCACGGAGTTCAATGGGGGCATGGAGCTATGGGATGTGCCGTATGGAGAGGTGTTCGTCTCAAAGATATCTTGCATATGGCAGGAGTCAAAGGGAGTGCACGATGGGTAGGTGTTAACGGCTTGGAAAAACCTGCCATGGACGAAACGCCAAAATTCTTTAGAGAAATGAATATTGATGAAGCGCTCAGCGGTGAACTCATCGTAGCATATGCTATGAATGGTGAAGATTTACCTTACCTCAACGGTTTCCCTCTTCGACTTGTTATTCCTGGTCACTTCTCGGACAGCTGGGTAAAAATGCTCTCAGAGATTACCGTGATGGATGAATACCGTAAAAGTTTCTTTATGGACGTTGCCTATACCGTCCCCGATAACGACTGCGAATGTGTTGTCTCCGGAAGCGATTTCGAGTACAAACGTAAACCGATCGCCGTGATGAAAGTCAAATCGGTCATCGGTTATCCTACCCCCAATACCGTTATCAAGAAAGGTTCTCGTGTCAAAGTAACCGGAGTCGCTTTCGATCAGGGCAAAGGGATCAAAGAGGTGATGATCTCCACCGACGGCGGGAAAAGCTGGAGCGCTACCGAACTTCAAAAGGATCATGGAAAATACGCCTATCGCCCTTGGGTCTTCCAATGGGAGCCAAAGACAAAAGGTGAATACACGATTATGGTTCGTGCTATTAATCGTATCGGAAATATTCAGCCCCAAGTCAATGAAATCGGTTGGAATGCGGGCGGATACCAATACAACGCGGTTGACAGTGTCAACGTTAAAATCGTCTAAGGCTCTACTATGAAAAAAATATTACTACTCACTCTCATTTTGGTAGCAACCACATTCGCTCAAGTTGCTAAACCGATAGAAATGCCGTATGTCGATTACCCTATGGTCAAAGGCGATCATGACGAAGTAGCACAGCAATACTGCCTCATCTGCCATTCTTGGGGCTATGTCTTAAATCAAGGTAAAAAAAGCCGCCCCTACTGGACAGGCACAGTTGCAAAAATGGTGAATGAATTCAAAGCACCTATCGCGAAAGAAGATCAACAAACCATTATCAACTATCTTGTCAAACATTACGGCTATGAAGTGCAAACAGGACAATCAGGACACTAAGTCCTGATTATACAACTGCAACTCTTCCATTTCTCACCTCTACCACACCTGAGAGCTCTGCTTCAAAAATCTCACTCGGAAAGTGTCCCATAACCTCTTCATAGGTTGGATTGTTACGGCAAAAAGCTAAAAAGGGGGTATCTTCACCCCTATTTTTTCCTTTTTGACTTATGTGCGCAACAAACGAATCGATATCGTCAATCGCCCTCGCTTTCCCCTCTCTCAAAAGTAGACGAGTTGCCGTACTCTCATGAAGGCGATGGGGGAGAACGTATATCGGTTTTTCCATTGCCAATGCATACTCCACACTGCGCATACTCCCGCTTCCGATATCGGCTTCTGTTACGATCAATGCATCTCCCAGCGCCACAACAATCTCATTTCGGACGACAAAACTCCACTCTCTGGCACCGAATCCAGGCTCAAAGGGGGTTAGTGTCAGCCCTTGGTTTTCAATCGCCTCTATAAGCTTAGTATTAGCAACAGGATAGCGTACATCAATACCGCTAGGTAGAATTGCAACCGTATTTTCGGCACCGGCTCCGTGATGGGCTATGGCATCAACCCCTGCTGCCGCACCGCTGATTATCACTATTCCTGAGTGAGATAATTTTCGTGAAAGTTCCAGTGTCATCGTACGCGTATAGGGATTTGGGCGACGCGTTCCCACGATTGAAATTTTAGGACGGTGCAATAATTCTACATTTCCCCGAAAATACAGTTCCTCAGGATATCGCTTCATAGAGGAGAGTTCGGGCACAATAAAAGGGAGAGTGTTGTGCATTGATACTCTTTTTCTTAATATGCACAACAATATCAAATAGTTTAAAAAAAGATGAAAACTATGTCAAATTGTCAGATTTGCTCTATCCCAACGAGTTGAACTTCATTTAGCAGTTCCTTGGATTCCATTAGAGCTTGTATTGTATCGGGACGGGGGTGTCCGATCGCGATAGCAGTTCCATGACGTTTTGCTTTTTCTACCGCCTCTTTAATCTGCCGCTTAACATTCCGGACACCGTCTTGGTGATCGAGGAACACATCCCGTCCGATGTAGCGCATTCCCAAAGATGAGGAGGCTTCCGGTACTTTAGTTTTACCTATAGTACGGCTGTCTACAAACTGTATCCCCTCTTTTTTGAGGATGCGTATCAATTTTTCCATAGAGTCGCTATCCCCCGTAAATTTTGATCCGGTGTGATTGTTAACATAACGAACATTGGGAAAAAGCTGTTTGAGAGAAGCAATCCGCTTTGCAATCGTCTCTTCCGAATCACCGACACGAAGCGTAAAAGGTTCTTCATCATTGAAATCAATTGCTTCAAGTGGAAGATGAACCATATATCGGTTTTGCCGCTGCGCCAATTGTGCCGATTCAGAGTGCCTTGGACTCGGAGGCAAAAAGGACATCACTAGCGGTAGCCCCGTTGATTGAATGGCCCTCACATCTCGTGCGTAAGATACATCATCGATTATGATCACCAGCTTCGGCTGAGTCCCATCGAGTCGTTTTGGACGCAATGCTGCCGGGGGAGGCGATGCTTTTGGCTCTTTCGGTGCATATTCATGCTGGGGTTTGAGCGGCTCGCGTCTGTGCTCTTGTTCCAATAGCGCTTGGAGCTCTTTTTGAAGACGTTTTATTTCACTGTCATAGGCCGCTTCTTTGATTTTTGAAGGGGCTGCATCATCCTCATCAATGGTTGCAATCTGTTCGATTTGTTTAACAAGATGCTGAGTTTGCTGACGCTCACGTATAAGTTCATCTTCAACCTGATTAAATCCGATAAAATAACCGATTAAGAGTGCACTGAGGAAAATGGCAAGACCAAAGAGGCCCCATCCGATGTATTTTAAGGAGAGATATTTACGATATAGAGGCTGTTTGTTCATAAAAGAAGGAACCTCTTTCTGCAGACGTTTTCAGAGCTTCACGCTCTGAAAAGGGGGATTAGTTTGTAGCTTGGTTAACGATTTTGTTTTTTGAGATCCACGGCATCATAGAGCGTAATTTAACACCCGTTTGCTCGATCAATGACGCACGTGCGTTTGCACGCTCAGCGTTCATACGAGGATAACCCGCTTGACCTTCAAGGATGAAATCTTTTGCGAAACGGCCGTCTTGGATCTCTTTGAGGATCTCTTTCATTGCCGCTTTTGATTCCGCGTTGATAACACGTTTACCGCTTACATAGTCACCGTATTCCGCTGTGTTAGAGATAGAATAACGCATATCCGCGATTCCACCTTCGAACATCAAGTCAACGATAAGTTTCAATTCGTGAAGACACTCGAAGTATGCCAATTCAGGTGCGTAACCCGCTTCGGTCAATGTTTCAAAACCCGCTTGTACGAGTGATGCCGCACCGCCGCAAAGAACCGCTTGCTCTCCGAAAAGGTCAGTTTCTGTTTCGTCTTTAAATGTAGTTTCGATGATAGCTGTACGTCCGCCACCGATAGCCGATGCGTATGAAAGAGCCAATTCTCTTGTTGTACCGCTCGGATTTTGTCCTACTGCGATAAGATCGGGAATCCCGCCGCCGCGAACGAACTCAGAACGTACGGTGTGACCCGGTGCTTTAGGAGCGATCATTGTTACGTTAATATCTGAGCGTGGGTGGATACGTCCGTAATGGATGTTGAACCCGTGACCAAATGCGATGGTTGCACCATTTTTCAAATTCGGCTCAATTTCGTTTTTGTAGATTTCTGCTTGGTTTTCATCCGGAAGTAGGATCATAACAACATCAGCATACGCAGATGCATCTGCTACCGTCATAACTTTGAACCCTTTAGCTTCCGCTTTTGCCCATGAGCTACCATCCTTGCGGAGACCGACAACAACTTCAACACCGCTATCGCGAAGATTTTCCGCGTGTGCGTGACCTTGTGATCCAAAACCGATCATTGCCACTTTTTTGCTTTTGATTAATTCGATATTACAATCTTTATCGTAGTAGACGCTCAATGCCATAAAGGTATCCTTAGAGTAAGCTCATAGGCTTAAAATTTGGCGAATTATACTCCACTTTTGCATAAAAATAGTTTAGTGCACCCTTACGTATGGTTGCTAAATCGTTCGCTAAGGATGAGACAACCATCCCGTGCTACAATTCACCCAAAAATAGTGGAGATTTTTATGAAAAAATTCAACCTTTTTAAAGAGATCATTGTGACCCGACGCACTGATTTCATGAATGCAATCAATGCCAACAAAAAATTTGCCATTACCCATGAGGGAAAAATCGAATTTGAGCCCTTTAACCCAACCTTGATAGCTATCTTCGAAGGGACTATTCCCCTCCTCTCACCGCTCTCTACAACCCTGCAGCGTCCACTTACCGAAATGTTGGGAAAAGATTATCGAATCGTCGAAGATGATGATCGGATTTTAATCAAAGCATCACCGGCATGGCAAAGTATTATCGGATATAACCGACTTCGTGCCCTCTACGATGACACCACTGCCGATGGAATCGATAAATTTGCCGATAAAGAGTTGGAACAAATAGGGTGGCACGCGACTGAATTTAATATCACCTACCGTCAAATCGTCGAGCAGTTTGAAAATCAGTGCGATGGGATAATTTTATGTATTGAACAAGAAGAGCCGTATCAATTTAGCGGATTAGGGTTTGTATCGGATATCGAACAAGTTCGTAAAACAGCCTTTGATTATTGTGTTTCAACGATCAAAGAAAAGTTAGCCAATGATCCCGATTATGCAACACTTTCGGATGATGAAGAGGAAGCGGCACTATATTTTAAGATACCGCTCTAAAATAATCTTCGCCGAGAGGGAGTCGATCCGACCGTCTCGCTTATAGCGTATTTCCCCCTTCATCAGTGCTTCAGCTTCTTGGGAGGTGTGGGATTCGTCTTGGTAGGCTATCTCCCCCGCAAATTCGACGAGATTCATAAAGTGCGCAACACGGCGGCGCATCTCATCCTCGGTCGTGCTTCCCATCGGGATACCGACCACAACCGTCGTTGCTTCGTATTCGTTCAATACTTTTTTAACATCGTTGGCGGCTTGGTTACGGTTGCGGCGTTCTACTGCAGGAAGCGGTGTCACGATTCCCGATCCTGCACTTAGTGCCAAACCTATCCGTTTTAATCCTAAATCAATCGCGATAATCGTCCCCATCATTTCCCCAAACAAAACTGACCGAACATCTTGTCAAACATCTCATCGAGTTCATACGGTCGGCTAATCGAGGCGACGGAGCGGATCGCGGCATTGATATGAAACGAAAAAAACTCCAGTTCACCATCTCGAAGCGGCTCGTTAGCATCATCAATCGATCTAACGGCTTTTTCGGTCGCACTGATCTGACGTTGCGAGATGAGCATCATCTCCTCGCCGTCATTTTCATAATCCATTAGAGAACTCAGAACATCGATGAGAGATTGCATCTCTTGTTTACAGCTCAAGCGAATAGGGGTATAACCCTCTATCGCCGCAATATCAAACGATTCTTGTAAATCCGATTTGTTCAATACACAGATAAAAGGTTTCTCTTCGCGGTACCGCTCGATTAGATCGATAATGGCACGGTCTTCTCCATCAATCTCACGTGAAGAGTCAAACAATACGATCACCACATCGGCATTTTCTATCGCCGAAATAGAGCGTTCGATCCCGATCCGCTCAATCTCATCGTGAGCGTTCCGTATCCCCGCCGTATCGACAAGACGGATCAGATGGGTACCGATACGCACCTGCTCTTCGATCGTGTCACGAGTCGTCCCTGCAATGTCGCTGACGATGGCACGCTCGTAATCGAGAAGTGCATTCAGAAGTGAACTTTTCCCGACATTGGGTTTACCGATGATGGCGACACGAAATCCCTGCATCAATCCACTACGTCTTCGGCTCGATTCGAGTGTACGGGAGAGGGTATGTTTGATATTTGCGAGTTTAACTTCGATCTGATCTACAACGTCTTGAGGCAAATCCTCTTCGGCATAATCGATCACCACTTCGGAGTATGCCAAGATTTCGAGAAGCGCATCACGAATCCCCTCGATATAACCACGCAATTCACCCTTCATCTGACGCGCTAAAATCCGTGCGGCGTCATCGCTTTTAGCTTCGATCAATGCGGCAGTCGCTTCGGCTTGGGTGAGATCGAGACGTCCGTTTAAAAAGGCTCGTTTGCTAAACTCTCCCGGCTCGGCTAAACGCGCCCCCTCACTGACTACGGCGCGTAACAGTGACTCAGCCACGACATAACCGCCGTGACACTGAAACTCTACGACCTCTTCTCCCGTAAAACTGCGCGGTGCTTGAAAATAGATCACGATCGCTTCGTCGATCAGGGTTCCGTCGTTATGATGCAAAGAGGTTAAAGTTGCATAGCGCGGTTGAAGTTCTGTTTTTTGGGAAAGTTTTAAAGCAATTTTGAGAGAGCCCTCTCCGCTAAGGCGGAGAATCGAGATAGAACCGACACCGTTAGCAGTGGCGATTGCAGCAATGGTGTCGTTCATCAATATTCGTGGTAACTGTTGATGATAATAAATTTACCGCCATCACGGGTAGAGCGGATAGCCACATAACGATCCGGATAGCGATCCCGTAGCTGTTTGAGGGCGATTTGTACCAATACACCGTCCAACACTTTGGTTTGGGCACGGCCGTCTTGATCGATAACATCACAGACATTGATCAGATAACGGGAGATTGACTCTTCTTGATTTTTCAAGAACTCCGCAATTTCCAAACGGAGTTGCATTCCGTACACCGCATTGATCCAGTTGAAAAGCATATACGAAAGTGCTTTGTAACGATACCCCTCTTTACCAATCATCAGTGCCGCATCGGCACCGGTGAACTCGACAAGGAGGGTATTTTCATCATAAACACTGACATCGATTGCATTGATATCGAAACAAATGTCTTTAAAGAGGATATTAATCTGCTCTTTTACTTCATCGGCACATTCTTGAGCAGAGAGTTGATAGAAGTCCCCTTCCATATCCCCCTCTTCTTCAAAATCATCAGCTTGTTCGTAAAATTCATCACCCAACACCAACTCTTCAGGCTCAATATGCTCAGTTGATGAAACGGGCGCTTCGATCTCCTCTTCTTCGATCAATTCTTCCTCTTCTATGTCCGTCGAAACTGAAACAGAATGCGGAAGGTTTGCAACGATAATCGCCGATTTTTTAAAAAGGCCTAAGACCCCTTTGGAGGGGAATTGGACAATCTCGACCTGAAGTGCCGTAACGGAACATCCAAACTCTGAAGCCGCTTGTGCGTATGCCTCTTCTAAAGTGGGGGCTTCAATCTTTTTCATGATGCTTTTCCGCAAGATGAGCTTCATGGCGAGCCGCACGGGCTGCTTCGAATTGTTTGTTCACAAGGTACTGCTGTGCGATAGAGAAAAGATTATTCACAAACCAGTACAATACTAATCCAGCCGGGAAGGTGAAGAAGAAGAACGTGAAGATAACCGGTAAAAATTTAAAGATTTTTTCCTGCAACGGATCGGTAAAATTGCTCGGAGTGATCTTTTGTTGATAGTACATCGTAGCACCCATCAAAATAGGGAGGATGTAATACGGGTCCATACGTGACAGATCGGTAATCCATAATAACCAAGGAGCCCCTTGGAGTTCAACCGCATTCAAAAGAACACGATAAATCGCAAAGAAAACAGGAATTTGGAGCAATAACGGCAAACATCCGCCCAATGGATTCGCACCGTGTTTTTTGTACATTTCCATTACTGCAGCATTCATACGTGCCGGATCACCTTTGTATTTCTCCTGTACCTCTTTGATACGCGGGGCAATATCTTTGATACGCTGCATAGAGACCATACCCTTGTGCGTCAATGGGTAGAGAAAAATACGGATAACAATGGTAAGAGCGATAATAGACCATCCCCAGTTACCTAACATACCATGCAACCACATCAAGATTTTGAAAATAGGGGCAGCTACAAAGGTAAACCATCCAAATTCGATCGCATTGACAAGAACCGGATTGATAGATTCCAGCGTTTTGTACTCTTTTGGTCCGATGTATCCGTTAAACGTAAAATTATTTGTCCCTTCCAAATACGTTACAGGATTGCTGTTTACATCACGTTCAATCGTTACTTGGGTCGCTTTGTCAAACCCGTAAAAAATAGTGGCATAATATTGATCAAATGCAGAGACAAGATGAACATCACTAAAAATTGAACGACCTTCTACATCACCGTCTTCAAAAATCGTAGTGAGATTATCCCCTGAGTAGACCATTCCCCCTACAACCGTCATCATTTGTTCAATGATTTCCGGATGTTGACCTAAATAGAGGGAGTAGCGTTTTTCTGTAGAGAGGGCGATTTTTGCATCGTAATGGCCATCCGCATAAAACGTCAAGGTTTTTGTTACCGTTAACTCAGGAAGATTCTGACTCAATACAATGGTCGATTTACCATTTTCACCTAAAGCGATGTTTGTAGCATTCGTTGTATACGGTGTTTTTGCCGCAGCTTGATTGAGTGCATCATCCGCAAAACGGATTTGAAGCGGTTTAGCACCACTGCTTGCGATGAGTTCAGAAAGTTTCCCGTCTTTTCCGTTATGTTTTGCATTACTTAAAATGACTGAAGAGACCCGTCCGAGGGTATCAATTTTTAACGTAAATTCTTTAGCCGATACGGTGGTTAACGTATCGGTCGTAACGGTTTTAATATCTGAAACGACCGAAGCATTACCCTCTGTTTGAACGGCTGCAGTCGGCTGGATAGCAACTTCATTCGTAGCTGATACGTTAGTTGTGGTGTTCTCTTCAGCATTCGGAACTTGCGGAGGAAATAGTGTGGTGTAACCTATGAAAAAGACAAAAGATAAAGCAACAGCAACAAGGAGCCGTTGATTGGGAGTAAACTTTTCTAGCACTGGGACCCTTTAAACTTAAAATTTTTAATCAGAAAATAATTCTGTTGATATGGAACAAACCAGTATTTTATCGTATTTATGGAGAGTTCGGAGGGTTTTAACATCGGTTTGTTGATAATCGGATAATCAATACCGCCGGGAAAAAGTTGATTGCACCGTAAAATTCGTAAAAATGTGGAGGTAAATGCACGAGGCAGGGTGTTACGTTCAAACTGCCAAAGAGCATATTCGGAACATGAGGGATAGTGACGACACGCACCGCGTGTCACCAAAGAGAAAGAGTGCCGATAGAGCCACAGGAGCTTAAGAAAGAAGATTCTTATCATCACTCACTCCAGCCATGGCACCCGTCCGTTTTAAAACATATTTGCAGTCGCGTCGCACTGCATCGAAAGGGTTGTCAAATAACCCTTTCTTGGCGACAAAAACGTACCATCCGTCTTGCGCATTGGGTGAAAACTCATCAAAAAGGGCCCGAAGACGTCTTTTACATCGATTTCTCACTACTGCATTTCCAACTTTTTTACTGGCCGTATATCCAACTTTTTTTTCTCCCTTTAAGGGGAGATAAAACAACGCGATGGAAGTGCTGTGCGCATTTTTTCCGCGTTGATAAACACGCTGAAACTCACTATGGAGCTTTAGCATCGAGAAGCTATTTAGACAGCCAATCGTTTTCTACCCTTAGCACGACGAGCGTTCAATACTCGACGGCCGTTTTTTGTCGCCATACGTGCACGGAAACCGTGGGTACGTTTACGTGGCGTATTATGCGGTTGGTATGTTCTTTTCATAAGCCATTCCCTTTAGAAATTTTTAGCACGCAATAATAGACAATTCTTACTTAAAGAAGGGTTAAGTTTCATAAAAGCTTGTTAAAATAATCTCGAATAGTGCCGATATACTCACTAAGAATCAACCCTATAAAGGTTATAGTATGACAACCTCAACCTCTTACGATGCGTACCGTTCTCATGAACTCAATATTCAAATGAAAACGAGTTCGGGGGATATGCTCTCCCTTAATTTTGAAAACGAACAATCTCTTTCACTGAATGAAAAAACGACGTCCAATAGCAAAGAACAATCATTTTCTTTCTCTTCCATGCAGGCATTTTCATTTAATCTCGATAGCAACGGTATCAGTGAACAAGATCAAAAAGAGATCAATGCTTTTATGGAAAAAGCACAGCCGTACATCGATAAATTTATGAAAGAACTCGAAGAGGAGAATCAAACCTCACCGATCAATAAAATCGCTTCGGATGTGACAAAACTGATCGGAAACCTCAAAAATAGTGATGAAAATGTTAAAAATCATGCCAAAAAAGGGGTGGTTGATCTATTTGACAATGCCGTTAAAGAGACAAAATCTATGGATAAAATGATCGAAGAAGCTCAAAAGTTGATGCAAAAAATCATCGACGGGTTTGATAAAATGTTTGAGCCGATGTACGCTTAATGTCATCCCCAACTTGATTGGGAATCCATCCCCTCTTCCCAATCAAGTTGGAATATCTTTATATTGTTTGTCTTATTGTTACAACTATCTTTCTAAATACCTGTAAATTCATCATTAGCCAACCAATAAATAATCCTGCTATACAAATTATTTCAATCCATATAAAAAATGCTACTCCGCTTTTTGACTGAATGAGCATATTGGGAATATTACGTTTGGAATTTGGGTCAAATAAACCTATAGTTCCATGATAGAAACTAAAATGACCAACTAAACCAAATTCCATCATAACAAAAAACAAACCTCCTAAATACATAAAAATCAAAAACTTAGTTGTATTTGGGAAAAAAATAAAATAATTATCCGCTTCTGATTTCAATAAAGGAATCAATGTAATAACAAATAATAAAAATATACTAATCCATGCAAGAGAAACTGCCAAAGCTGTAATGTTTGGAATTACACTCGCATGTGATAGTACCTCTATTCCGGGTATCCATGAAGACATCATACCTAGAAAGAATTGGCTTATTTCAGATGTAGCTATAAAGTTTTCGGTAAGTAATAAAGGCATCAATGGAACGATCACAAGTGAAAACCATAAAATAACTTTTCGTATTTTCCGAAGCCAAGGATGCTTATCTCCGAAATGTTTATTTTGTTTGATTTTTACTTTTATTTCTTCCCATTCTTTTTGATTCATACTATTTTCCTTATAGCCAACTCAATTAAAATACCGCATTGCTTGATGGAGTACCCTAACAATGGAAACTTTCGTGTCACTCACTCGATAAATCACAATATAGGGAAAACGTCGCATGACATATTCCCGCGTTCCTGCCTTTTTGCCATCTCGATAGTTTAGGGGATTTTTGAGGATTCTATTCGTAGCATTTTTGATTGAGAGGAGTGCTTGTTCTGCGATAAAAGGGGATGCTTCGGAAGCGTAAAATTCAGCTATTTTTTGTCGGTCGGCTTGAGATCGCCACGACCATTCAAGCTGCCGTTGTTCCATGCTTTTTGTGCAATGTTTCCATAAATATTTTCATCTGGGCTTCAGCTTCAGCATCACTGAGAACATTACCATTCTCTATATCGTTCAAACCTTTTTCTACTTCGGTGATATACCACGCGTCATAAGCGGCTTGTTGATCTATTTGTTCATTTTTTTCGCTCATTGCGTTCTCCTTTTCGAAGATTAATAGTGATATTTTAACACGAATTTTGTCAAATAAAGATTAGCCGACTAAGGCTTTAAAAAATCTCGCAACGTCGGCATAACCGACTGCCCAAGAGGGGCGTTGCTCAAATCAAGTTTCGTTTTAAGTTTCATATGGCAATCTCGGCATTCGCGAATCACCGCGTGTTCGGCGATACGGGAACCTTCAATTTTTGCGATCGGATGACATGCGAAGCAGTCGCTTCCGCAATCGGCCATTTTGGCCGGATCGGCACTGTGACATTTGATACACGTCGTCATCGGTTTATGACGTAGATCCGAATCGATAGTTTTCAAAAGTGCGGGGTGACAGGTCATACAATCCCCCGTACACCCCAAAAGCGGTAATAATAGTACAAAGAGTAAGGCAATTATTTTCATGACGCAAATTATGCCACAGAAACGGTAATCTCATCTCCAACAGCATCAAAGGCAACGGATGCACCCTCTTCCACCTCTCCGCCGAGGATCAAGTCCGCCAAACGATCTTCGACGATCTCATACAATGCCCGTTTAAGCGGACGTGCCCCATACACAGGATCGAATCCCGCGCTCGCAATATACCGTTTTGCCGCATCGCTTAGGGTGAGGGTAATGTCTCTCTCTACCACTTTTGCCGCAATGTCTCTAAAAAAGAGATCGACGATACTGAGTATTTGTGCTTCTCCCAACGGATTAAAGACCACCACATCATCCAGACGATTCAAAAATTCCGGCTTAAAGTGTTGTTTAAGTTCTCCGAGTACCATCTCTTCTAGTTTAGGATCGCCGTGATGCGCCATAATCTTGTCACTGGCGATGTTGGAAGTCAAGATAATGATCGTATTGGTGAAATCGACGACAACCCCTTTGTTATCGGTCAGACGTCCATCATCGAGCACCTGCAATAAGACGTTAAAGACATCGGGGTGGGCTTTCTCAACCTCATCAAACAAGATAACGCTGTAAGGCTTACGACGCACCGCCTCAGTAAGCTGTCCCCCCTCATCATAACCCACATACCCCGGAGGGGCACCGACGAGACGAGATACAGCATGTTTCTCCATATACTCCGACATATCGATACGGATCATTGATTCGCTGCTGTCAAAGAGAAATTTCGCCAATGTTTTCGCCGTCTGTGTTTTCCCGACCCCTGTAGGTCCAAGGAACAAGAATGATCCAATAGGACGGCTTTTATCGGAGAGTCCCGCTTTGTTCCGTTTAATCGCACGGGCTACCGCGTGAGTGGCACGCTCCTGTCCCACTACATCACGATTCAATTCATCCTCGATATGGAGAATTTTCTCTTTTTCGCTTTGGAGCATTTTATTGACCGGAATTTTTGTCCAACGGCTCACAATTCCTGCAATCGACGCTTCATCAACACTGTTTTTGAGAAGCGTCCCCGACGCCATCATATTTTTCCATTTCTCTTGAAGCACTTTTTCTTCTTCGAAAAGTTTCGGGATTTGACCGTATTCAATCTCTGCCGCTTTGTTAAAATCGGCATTTTGTTTCGCCAACTCCGCTTCACGCCGCTTCGATTCCAACTCCCCTTTGAGTTTCGCCATATAGTTGAAGACCTCTTTTTCATGAGAGAACTGCGCATCGAGACTCCGACGCTCTTCACTTACATCGGCAAGCTCTTTTTGAATCTCTTCAAGTCGTTTGGTATTGGCGACACTCTCTTCCATCTTGAGCGCCTCTTTTTCAACGTTTAGATTCGTTTGACGGCGTTTAACGGAGGCAAGAGCATTCGGCTCAGACTCAATCTGCATTTTAAGTTCTGCCGCCGCCTCATCGATCAAATCGATCGCTTTGTCGGGTAGAAATCGATCATTGATATAGCGATCGGAAAGTTTTGCCGCCGCTACCAGCGCCGCATCGGTAATCGTGACGTTATGGTGTGCTTCAAGGCGCTCTTTCAGTCCCCGCAAAATTTGCAACGATTGGTTGACACTCGGCTCATCCACATTGACCGGTTGAAATCGACGTTGAAGCGCCGCATCTTTTTCGAAGTATTTGCGGTACTCTTTGAGAGTCGTTGCACCGATCGTGTGCAGCTCTCCGCGAGCCAGTGCCGGCTTGAGGATATTTGCGGCATCCATAGATCCCTCAGACGCACCAGCCCCTACGATCGTGTGAATTTCATCGATAAAGAGGATCACATTGGCCGACTTTTTTACCTCATCGATAACTGCTTTGAGACGATCTTCGAACTCACCGCGATATTTTGCTCCCGCGATCAATGCACTCATATCGAGGGCAACAACCCGTTTGTTTTGGAGGCTGAGAGGAACCTCTTTGTTCACAATACGTTGTGCCAACCCCTCGACAAGCGCTGTTTTACCTACACCCGGCTCTCCAAGAAGTATCGGATTGTTTTTTGTTTTTCGGATCAGTATTTGCATCATACGTGAAATCTCTTCATCCCGCCCGATGACCGGAGAGAGTTTCCCCTCAATCGCTTCTTTCGTTAAGTCGATCCCGTATTTAGAGAGAGATTCAAGATTTTCATCCGATGTTTGAGAATCAATCTTTTGACCTGCGCGCATCGCTTCAAACGTTTTTCGCAATTCAAATACATTGATATATTTTTCCAATATCTCTTTAAAAGGGGAATGGTTTAAGTTCCCCATTAAAAACGTATCGATTGCGATAAATTGATCACCGTTTACCGCCATTTCAGCTGCACTGCGCTCAAGGGCGTGGACAAATTGTTTTGAAAGGCGGATGCTCTCTTTTGTTACACTGGAGGCAGTAGCAAGCTTACTCGCGGCACTTTTAACGTCGAGTTCAATCGCTGTTTTATCCACATTCATTTTTATCAATGCTTGATTGAGCGGCGAATTACTGTTAGCCAGCAATGCCCATAAAAAATGAACCGATTGCACTTCACTGTTTTTATTATGTAATGCTAAAGAGATTGACGACTCAATCATCTCTGTCATTTGGTGGGTTAGTTTTTCAAAAATGTTTGACATAATAAATTCCTTTTTCTTAAGTTAGAAGAATTATAATACTTTGAGTCACTTGTTGTCAAGTCTTTTAAATAAAACGACTCAAATTAAAACTGCCGATACCACACCTATCAATCCTCCGAAGACTCCGCCCCATACAACCAGCCATCCTAAATGCTCTTTCATAAGGGCGTGAAGCATCTCTTTCACCATTATCGGCGTTAACTCGGCAAGACGGGAAACGACTATACTTTCAATCGTTTCACTCAAATGTGCACTCCCTTGATGCAACTGAGTGTTGAGGGCATTTATAAACGATTCACTCTGAGATATCTCGATCGTAGAGGCTTTAATTTTCTCTAAAAATGGCTCTTTAAGTTTACCAATAATCGCTTCACCCCCGAACATTCCGAGCATCCCTCCCAAAGATGAGTCCATTACGCTTCGGACCAATGCAGTATAGGCAGGGGTAAAATCAGTTTGTTCAATAATCGGGGTTAAATCGATAGTCCGTTCTTGTGATTGGACAAAGCTCTCAATTTTTTCAGGGGAGAAAAACTGCTCCATAATAAGTATTTTTAACGCTTCACGTATCGATTCAAACCGATCCAAGATGATTCCTGAGCCATAAAGATAGGGTACTTTTTCAAAAAGCATATGTATTGCCAACTGATTGGTCACCGCCCCTGAGAGGGCAAACAATCCCGCAGATCGCAAAATGTCTGATACGATCCCCTCACTGCCGTAAGATACTGCGACCAAGCCTACTGAAACGAAATGTGTGACCCATCCTTTATCAATCATTAAAACTCCTTTAGTTAATGCACATATTATACAAAAAAGGTTACAGTTGCGGAAAATTTGAAAGGTTGGAGATGATTTTACACTCAATGTCCACACTCCTCAAATCAAATGACTCTTCCGCCATACTCGCAGCCCTCTCTACAGCACTCGATCGAAGCGATGAAGCTCCCTTTTGGCGGCAGAAAAGTCTCCCGTTTTGCGAAGCAATTTTAAGTGTACTCATCCCACTACGAGAACAGAATTTACTTTTTGATCCAGAAGGAAATCACTTTCCAGAATTAACACCAGAGCTTTTTTTACGATGGTGCGATCTACTAAGTCTTAGAACACTCGCATTTACCCTTACAAAAAGCAATCGCGAGGGAAAATTAGTGCGTACTAAACTCTCCCACGAGCTTTGTACTACCTACCAACCCATCGATTTAGAGATTTTGGGTAAATATCTTAGCGGTTACAATGTCAATCTTGAAAATGAAATGGTCGATTTTCCGGTAACAAACTATAATCTCCATATCGGAATGACCTCTCTAATTACCAAAATTTTTGAAGGAAAAGTCTAATGCAAGAGATGCAGCCCCTTAAAGTTAACAGTTACCTCTCAATTGGAGAGATCACAAGCCTGCTCGAAAATGTCGAGTATATTTTGATGGCATCGCCCTCAATGATGCCAAAATCTGAGCTTCCGATCCATTTCACTATCATTCTCAATACAGCCGAAGTTATCCCCAATGAAGTAAAACCGCTCATTTTAGAAAAATTTTGCCGTGAGCTTAACATCACCGCTACCAGCCATGTGTTAAGCAACCGTGAACGGATCGCTTTTGCCATGACCACCCAAGAGACCCCGATGCCCAAGCATATCGTCGATGATGTGGAGGCCAATACCATCCCGTGGACGCTGCTACATATTATCGATTTTTTAGGAGATTCCACCGATTTCAAAGAGGCAAAAGAGGGTTTCAGCGGGTGGAGTTATAGCTATAACAATTAACTTTGGCATACTGCTTCAATTTCATCAACTGTTTTTGCAATCATCACAGAGAGATTCTCATACCCCTCGTCGGTGACGAGGATATTATCCTCGATGCGGATACCGATACCGCGATAACGCTCAGGGACAGACTCATCATCGGCGCGGAAATAGAGCCCCGGTTCGATGGTCATTACCATCCCCGCTTCAAACGCTAACGATTCTCCCGCTTCGTCCACATACGGGCAGGGATCATGAACATCCAACCCCATCCAATGCCCTATCCCATGCGGTGCGTATTTTTTATGTTCTTTGGCTTCAATAAGAGCATTTCGTTCTCCAACCAATATTCCCAATTCGATTAAAGCGTCACATAGCAGCTCTTCGCTGTAAGTTTGGAGCCAATCACGTTTCACATTAGGTTTAATCGCATCAATAACCCGCAACTGCACATTGAGAACTTTTTCGTACACTTCCCTCTGGGCCTCGCTAAATTTTCCGTTGATCGGGAAGGTTCGAGTTATATCACTGGCATAGAGTTCCCATTCACACGCCGCATCGATAAGGACTAAATTGCCCTCTCGAAGCTCATCACGGTTATCGACATAATGGAGGGTATTGGCATTGTTCCCCCCTGCGACAATCGCTCCGTACGCTTCGCTCACCGCACCGCTGTTTAAAAAAACGTAATTCATTTCGGCTTGAAGTTGGTACTCCATCATCCCTGCACGACATTTTTGCATTGCGATGTGATGTGCTTGCGCCGTAATCGTGAGTGCTTTACGTATATGGGCGATCTCTAGTTCAGATTTAATCAGCCGTAAGGTTCGAATCAGATGGGTAACATCACGGATGGAGCGGATATGGCGTTTGACACCCCGCATGGATTGAAGTGCCTCTGCCGCAGTTTTAGCTTCGATCAGTCGCGGTGAGGCATTGTACAGATCTATGTAGAGATTGATATGCTCCCGTAAAAGTTCTTTGATCATCCCTGCGTATTCGGCACTATCATGCACTTCATCGACGCTAAACCGCTTCGAAGCACCATCAACGCCCAAACGTGCACCGTTCCAAAGGGCATGAATCTCATTATGTGCTTCAACAAATAAAATAGTTTTGGTGAGTTCGTGAGTTTTGATCAGGACTAAAATAGAATTGTCTTCATTAAATCCGCAAAGATAATAAAAGTCACTGTTTTGACGGTAAGGGTACTCGGTATCGTTAGAGCGGGTTTTGGTAGGTGCAGAGGTGATTATCGCTACCCCTTCCTCCATAGAGTCGAGGAGCTTTGAGCGACGATTTAAAAAGTGTGTTTCATTCATGGCGTTATTGTGCCATAAATATTAAAAATCGCAAGCGATTTTGAGCTCTCTGCTGAAGAGAACCCAGTGTTAACGTAGCTCATCGGGACGAGTTCCAATGAGCGTAAATAAAAAGCTAAATTAGAAATTTCTCTCTAAAAGTTTACCGACTTTGAGGATCGTGATGATACGATCGGCTTGTTTTCCGACTCCATCAATCATACTCGCTTCTTCGTTAATGGTATCCGGCGCAGGTCCGACATCTTTTTTCGGCAAACGTATCGCTTCCGTGAGGCGATCGATCACGAATCCAGCGACATCATCGTTATTTTTCATAACAATAAAGCGAGTCTCTTCCGTATGTTTTTGGGTTTCTAATCCAAAACGTGAACGCAAATCAATCAACGGGATAACCGAACCGCGAAGATTAAATACACCTAAAATATAGGTAGGTGTTTGTGGAACACGTGTCCAAGAGATCGGTTTAATGATCTCTTGAATACTCAAAATGGGCACCGAGAACTCTTCATCCCCCACAATGAATCCGACCAATTGGATTACTTCATCGATTTTAATATCATCTCCGGAGAGGGCTTTATTCTGTTTATTAATAATTTGTTGAAGTTTTTCGCTCATAGTTATAGCCCCTCATTAAATTTGATATTGCGTTTGACAACATTCATCAGATATTCCGGTGAATACGGTTTTGTTATATACTCCACCATTCCTGATTCAACCCCGCGCATCCGGTCAGCTTTTCCGGTACGTGAAGTAACTGCTATCAATGCAAGATTCTTATACTTGTTGTATTTTTTAATCTCTGCAGCCAATGTATAACCATCCATTCGCGGCATCTCAATATCGACAAGCATTCCGTCAAAGTTATGATCACCCTGTTTTAAGATATTAAGTGCTTCGACACCGTCCGTTGCTTCTATCAAAGTTATCCCCATTGGTTCAAGTGCTTTACGCATAATGGTACGGTCAGTTTTTGAATCATCAACAATCATTACACAGTAGTCACTCGCTGAGTTCTTAGCTCCACCGCGACTTTTTGCTTCAGCACTCTCTTGCCCTACGGTTGATTTAACCGATTTTGCCATTTGCATCAATGCGGCAACATCGACGATCAAAGTTACGCCGCCATCACCGCGAATGGTTGCCCCTGCGATCCCTTCGATCCCTTTGAGGTATTCGCCGAGGGATTTAATAACGATCTCTTCTTGTCCGACCAAAGAATCGACGATAAGGCCGATTTTGCTCTCAGCCAATCCGAGAACAACAACATAGGCGTGTTCACTGTTGTCAAATACGCGCTCAACTTCGAAAATATCGCCGATATGGACAAGTGAAAGAACCTCATCACGAAGACGCATTACGGAGCGGCTCTCAACCGTATAAATTTCATCTTTGCTTATGCGCACCGTCTCAAGAACCGATGCGAGTGGAATCGCGTAATACTCTTCCTGAACACCGACGAGCAGGGCTTGAATAATCGCAAGGGTAAGCGGGATTTTGAGTTTCATCGACGTACCCTTGCCCACTTCGGAGTCAATGTCGATCATACCGTTAAGCTTTTCGATGTTCGTTTTAACAACGTCCATCCCTACACCTCGTCCCGAAACACTCGTAACTTGGGCAGCAGTTGAGAATCCCGGACGGAAGATAAGACCGAATGCCTCTTTCTCCGACATACCATCTGCCTCTTTTTCGGTGATGATATTTTTCTCAATTGATTTGGATTTAAGCATATCGGCATCAAGCCCTTTACCATCATCAATAATCTGAATAACGATATGGTTCCCTTCATGATACGCTTTGAGCTGAATGGTTCCGCCCTCTTCTTTTCCAGCCGCAAGACGTGTTTCCGGTGTCTCGATTCCGTGGTCGCATGAGTTACGGATAATGTGTACTAACGGATCGCCGATCTCTTCAACGATTGATTTATCAAGCTCCGTCTCTTCTCCGGTAATTTCAAGCTCAATCTTTTTATTAAGCTCTCGAGAGAGATCACGAATCATGCGCGGAAATTTGTTAAACACTTTTCCGATCGGCAACATACGCGTTTTCATAACGGCAATTTGCAAATCGGTCGTTACCAAGGAAACAATTGATACGACTTGATTTAGCTCTTCAAGGAAAGCCTCTCCTTCGTAGCGCTCTTCCACATCATCATTGATTTTGATCAAACGGTTTTTACCGAGTACGAGTTCTCCGATCAGATTCATCAAGTGATCCAACCGTTTTACATCGACACGGATGGTTTGCTCAACTGCAGAACCGCTACGATTTTCCGCATCATCTTTAGGTTCAGCTTTTTTAGGTGCCGGAGCAGCTTTTGCAACCGGTGCAGGTTCATTTTTAGGGGGAGCAGGCGGAGTAACCGCTACCGGAGCGGGAGCTGCTTCCGTTTGTGGAGCTTCCGGCTCTTGAGCTTTACTAGAACGCTTCGCCGCATCTTCCGCTTGACGTACTGCTATAAGACGTTCGATCTCCGCTTCTACCTCTTCATCACTCATCCCTGAATAATCCGGTTCTTCTTCGGCTGAAGGGGTCGATGCTTTTGCTGAATTGGCACGTTTAGCCGCATCTTCAGCCTGACGGACTGCAATAAGGCGCTCAATTTCCGCTTCGACTTCAGCATCGCTCATCCCTGAATAATCAGGTTCTTCTTCACTTACGGCTGCAACGACAGGTTGAGGCTCAGGTGCAGGGGTTGATGGAGCTGCTGCCGGTGTAGGGACTGTTTCACCTAATGATGTACCGTTTGCGACGGCATCCAAACGTGCGACACATGGATTTACTTCCAATCCGCTATCTTCTCCGCTGTCACGGATACGAACAAGGAGCGCTTTCATCAAATCTATCGATTCGAGAATAACGTCCATCACATCCGCATCGATTACCAAATCTCCGTGACGTGCCATATTGAGTAAGTTTTCCATATGGTGCGTCAAATGGGTCAATACATCGAAATTTAAGAACGAACTAGCACCCTTGATCGTATGGGCAACCCGAAAAATACGATTTAGAAGATCTAAATCATCGGGTCGTGACTCCAACTCGACAAGGTCTTGGTCAAGCTGTTCAATCAGTTCAAACGACTCAACCAAAAAATCTTGTAATATCTCTTGAAATTCATCCATTGCCTAACCCCTATTCAATATGAGCACGTACGACACGTGCTACTTCATCGTAAAATAAATTCGAATCGAATTTGACCAAGTATGCCTCACCACCCGCTTCTTTTCCGCGAAGTTCACTAAAATAATCGCTGATAGAAGAGTTGAAAACGATCGGTATCATTTTAAACCGTGAATCGGCTTTTACATTAGCCGCAAAATGAAATCCGTCCATCAACGGCATTTCAATGTCTGAAGCGATAAGACGGAGTTTTGAAGAGAGGTTATCGCCGTATTTAGCGTACATATCTTCCAAAATTCTCAGACCGTTCTCACCGTCAGTCGCTTCGATAACATCAAAGCCCATCTGCTCCAACGCCTCTTTAATAATACGGCGTGCCGTAGAGCTGTCATCCAGCAGCAAAACATATCCGCTAAAATTATATTTGCCGTCTTCAAGTTTTCCGCTAGCCGGTTGATAAAGCCCAAGCTCCTGAACAACACTTTCCAAATCCAAAATCAAAAGAACTGCATCCTCTTCGATACGGGTAACACCCGTAATCTTAGAACTGTCCATACCACCATCACCCGAAATAAAAGATGCCGGTTCAATATCTTTCCAATTGATACGTCGGATGCGTTTAGCCTCATGAACAACAAACCCGATGAGAATATTATTGAATTCGGTAATAATGACTCGAGATTCTTTATCTACATCGTCCGGTGCCTCAACACCCATCCATTTTGCCAAATTGACTACCGGAATGACAACACCGCGAAGATCGAAGATACCCTCGATAAAAGGAGGGGTCCCCGGCAACTCGGTAAGTTTCGGGAATCGGATAATTTCACGCACTTTTGCGACGTTTATACCATATATCCCCTCGTATACTTCATCGCCTTCGCGCTTAAATATACGAAAATCGACAAGCTCCATCTCGTTGCTGCCGACTTTTAAAATATCTCCTTGTCCCTTCATCGGGGCTCCTTACGAAAAACTGCTTCGTGCAATAACGTCTTATTTTGACTTGATTGTACAGTAAAGTATCTTTCATTGCAAGCAAAAGCACCCACGTTAATGTAATGAAATTGAGAGAAATAAAAAGAGCAATTTTGGTGAAAATGCCCTTCAATCAAAACATCAATGGATTCTAGTTTAAGCGATTCCAGACGCTTTTTTATCAATGTCTGAAAATTCTCGATCGTTCGGCAGTGTGATTTTCGTTTCATCTGTTCTTCCAGCCACCTAACGATAAAACCGCCCCCGAGCGTATCGATGGTTCGGAGAAAACCCAATACCAAAGGGCTACGGATCAATGCCGTATAAATTTCATACCCCATTCCCATAGCACTATCTCCATGAGAGAGTGCTATCGTTTTCCCTTCATATGCTAGCAAAAGCGGCTGGTGCTGACGCTGGATAACCGTTATAGATGGAAGTAAATCGCCGATTAAAAAATCATGATTTCCCTCTAAATAGAGTATTTCAAGTCGTTCGGAGAGGCGATTAAGGAGTTCAACCCCTTCGGTGTTGTAGTGATACGTTCGCGGTATCGGACCGTACAACATATCAAATACATCCCCCATTAATATGAGCTGCGGTGTCGTAATCTCGCCTGCTTCGAGGGCATGAAGAAAATCAATAAAGCTGGTACGCCATGGGGCGCAATGGGCATCTGCGATGAGAATCGCACCACTCTTGAGGTTTTTAAGGGACATATGAAATTTTCGGTATTCCGAGAGATTCATCCATTCCCATCATAATGTTGGCATTCACCAACGCTTGAGAACTAGCACCCCGCATCAGATTATCAATTGCACACATCGCAACGAGCGCATTGCCGTGACGCGTAGCATATACATCCGCAAAATTGGTTCCGGAGGTCATCTTGGTATGGGGAGGAACGGTGCGGACACGGACGAAGGGTTTACCATCATAAAATGTATTCATCAGCGCTAATGGATCGCACTCTGTTTTAAGGGTTGCATAGACGCATGCCAACATCCCCCGCGTCATCGGAACCAACGAGGGGACAAACGTAACCTTGACCTCATCTGCACATAATGCCGAAGCGTGCTGTTCGATCTCACTCGCATGGCGATGCTTGATGATGTTGTAGCAGTTGATATTGTCATTGACACTGACATAGTGAACAGTGCTACTCGGCGATTTTCCCGCCCCTGAAACACCGGTTTTAGAGTCGATAAAAATAGGGCTTGATAAATCAATTTGATCTAAAAAAGGGGCCAAAGCCATCAGAGATGCCGTCACATGACATCCCGGATTAGCGATGAGACGGGCACCTTGAGCGATATTCCCATGAAGTTCAGGGATGGAGTAGATGGCATGGGAGAGGTTATCCAAATCTTCATGAAGGCAGTAAAATGCTTCGTAGTTTTCTTGGTTTAAGCGATAATCAGCAGAGAGATCCACCACTTTAATGTTTCGTTCCAATAACCCTTTTGCCGTCTGCATCGCTGTTTTGTGAGGAAGAGCTAAAAAGATGAGCTCGCATGTAGCGGCAGCACGATCAATGTCTACCTTTTCGACGTTCAAATCACAAACACCCATCAGGGAGGGGTGAAGTTCAGCCACCGTCGTCGCGCCTTCGGTGTTAGCACAATAGAGTAGATTGAAAATCGGATGAGTAATGAGCATTTTCACGAGTTCTAAACCCGTATAGCCGCTGACTCCAATAATTCCGACGTTAATGGGATTCAAACACGATCTCCTGATATTTTACTTCAAGCACTTCAAAATTCTTGGTTCCGCCTGGGAGTTTTGCGTTCAGTTCATCCCCCTCTTCGCGTCCTAAAAGCTGTTTCGCCAGCGGTGAATTAAAAGAGATAAGCCCCCGTTCAGGGTTACTTTCACATCCGCCGACGATCGTGTAGGTGACTTCCGTATCACTGTCAAGGTCACTCAATACTACAGTAGAGCCGAAACTGACACGGGCATGTTCAAGTTCACTCGGATCAACAATCTGAGCACGTGATATCACCTCTCCTAACTCTGCGATACGGGTTCCGATGAAAGCTTGCTTTTCACGAGCAGCGTGGTACTCGGAATTCTCTTTTAAATCTCCGTACTCTTTGGCACGATCAATCTCCACATTGACAGCCGGTAAGTCTATATTTTTAAGGGTATTCAGCTCATCACTTAATCGCTGAAACCCGTATTTGGTCATGGGTTCTTTTTGTTCCACTGTTAACTCCGAAGATTATAATAAAAGGCATTATACCAAACCTCATACTATTTAGCCCGAAAAAGGCTAATGGGTAGCTTCTAACGACTCTTATGTGAGTCAATCTCAGATTTTAAAAGATGAAATTTGTGCAGACATATTTTCTGATACTTTATGCAAATGTTCGGCTGCTGCCGCTATCTCTTCGACACTTCTGACATTCGATATGGACATAACTTGAATTTTATTTATTTCCTCAATAATCAGATCATTTCTCTCAGTATTAACTTTCGCTTTTTGTGCTACTTCATTCATCCCCTCAACCGTTTCGATTAAAGCATGAACCGCCATATCCGTTTTGGATTCAACACTCACGGCAAAAGAAGAGAGTTTTTCTATTCTTGACGCATTACGATTCATTTGCTCTGACATGTCCATTATCGACTGAACGATGACATTGACGGTTGCATTCGTCTCGATAAGACTTTTTTGAGTTCTCTCTGCCAACTTACGTACTTCATCCGCAACTACGGCAAATCCTCGGCCATGCTCACCTGCACGTGCCGCTTCAATAGCGGCATTTAGTGCAAGAAGATTCGTCTGGTCAGCAATATCGGATATGACGGTAAGAACATTTTTAACCTGTGCCGCTTCTTGTGTGAGACCATTTAGTCGATCATTCATCCCGCTTTCGATTTCAACCGTTTCGTTAAGCGATTCTATTGTTTCACGTAACGAAGTTTGTGCCGATTCAAGATTATTACGTGCATTCACTGCCATTTCAGTCACTTCGGTCGTGCGCACAAGAGCCAAATTCATTTCATTTTTAATGTTATTTGCATTTTTAGTTGTCTCTTCAACGATACCGGATGAGTGTTCAGCCTGTTTCCCTATCGATAAAGAGGTACTTGAGAGTTCAGCAGATACAGATACATTTTCCATTGCAGCATTCTGAGCTGTTTGAAACGTATCTCTCAAAGCATCACTCAGTGCATTAATATCATTGGCTATTTCGGTCAGCTCATTTTTTCCCTCAATGGTAATATTATGGGTAAGGTCTTTATTTCCCACCATCGTTCGGATGTTTTTATTCAAAATCCCTACAGCGCGGCTGACAGTCGAAACGGTAAAATATCCGACTACCAGCCCGATAGTGATAGATAACATTCCTAAAATGAGCGTCATTGTAGATGATGACTGTGCTTTATCCATCACAGCACTTAAATTATCTGTCGCCTCTTTGCTCTGTTCATCTTTTAATTTATTCATTCGATCGGCTAATTTGATTGACATTTGATCAAAATTTTCCATTGCAGCATCGCCTTCCGCATCACTGCGGGCATAGGCTTTTTTCATCTCTTTTCCCGATTTAAGCAAAGCCGCTGCATCTTCTTTAATAACCGCAATTTCTTTCAAACTCTCTGTATCATTTTCTGCTGCAAACATTTTTTCAAACGAATCAATGTCTTTTAAAAATGCGGCATAGCTTAATTCGGCTTCTTTGATCGGATCATTTTCTTGAGTCAAAGAGGCATCTGTCAAAAATTGTTGAATTTGAGATGTTTGAAATATAGCATCAGCAGCCAATAAAGCGTGTGGCACCGATTCTTTTGATGTTTGCTCGACTAGACTATTGACACTCTTGCTATTGATAATACCAATTATTACATTTGCGGACACCATTAAAACAATGGAACCGATCCCTATACTTATTTGCTGTTTGATCGTCATTCTCTCCCCTTATATACAAGAATAACAATAAAATTACCGACTATCCTTACTCACACTATTACAAATACTCCATTAAATTAAACTTTAATGAATAAAAAAAATATTTATACAGTATTAAGAATGACCTTTGTCATACATAAGAAAGAGAGCGTTAAGAGTGTACGATACTCATATGGTTAGGTGATTTTTTTGCGGTTTTTTTCTCCATAGCAAAAGTTCGCTGTAGGTGTTCGCTTGAAGTGATCGATTCACCTCTTCCCATACGAACAACAACAGCACTCACTCCGAGAAGTTTAAACTCCCGCTTATTCCCCTCCCGATCTTCTCCGAGAATAAACCCCCGTTCTCGATCGGAGGGTTCATAAAATGCTTTTACCTCATCGCTGAAAGCGGCTATCAATTTCTCAATATCTGCGCATACTTTTTCAAATGTATGGGTCTCATCCAAAATTGCCCCCACAAAAAAATCATCCCCTCCGATGTGCCCTTTGAAGTAATCGGAAGAAAGAACTTTTTGCATTAGTTCGGCGAAGAGCAAGATGACCCGATCTCCGTTTCGAAATCCGTAATGATCGTTATAAGGTTTGAAATGATCAAAATCAAAATAGACCAAAACCGCTTCGGTGCCGCTCTCGATCACATAAGCGATATACTCATTTATTCTGAAATTTCCAGGAAGACGGGTGAGCGGATTTTCATCACGGGCTCGGATAAGATTGCGTTCATGTACCACTTCGATCATTTCACGTGCACTCAGATATCCGATATAACGTGAGGACTCCACAACCAACACCCCAGGAGCATTTTGAGATAGAGCAAAAAGTTCGATCATCGTCTCCAGCGGCATTGTCAAATCAACAACGGGGATCGGTTCGATGTAAGTTTCCAATGTAGAGAGATTGGAAGAGCGATTTTGAGTTAGTGAGCGCCCATAGGGTGAACAGGCAATCGCTTTGAGCTTATGTTCATGAATAATCCCTAAGGGACGCATCGCTCCATCCACAACGGGAACAAGATAGGTCCCTTTTTCATTTAGTAAATCGAGCAATGTCTCCATCGAATCGTTAATGGTAATGGACTTGAGAGGCTCGAGCCGTTTTAAAATAATTTTTTGATTTCCCAAAGAGCGTTTCTCTTCCACTAAATTGGTTCCGTTTAGGAGGTATTTTTTGAGAATAAGGGAACAATCCAGTATGGGACGCTGAATAAAATATCCCTGTACCATGTGACATCCGATCTCTTTGCATACCAACAGTTCCCGCTCACTCTCAACTCCCTCAGCTACGACACGGCATCCGAGCAAAGTGGAGAGCTGAACCATATTCCGAGCCAACAGCTTTTTTTTGGGGTCCTTGTCGATATCCGTCAGAAAAAAACGATCAATCTTGATAATATTGGGGGTGCAATGATAGAGCAGTTTGTACCCGGACTGCCCGATCCCAAAATCATCGATCGCGATACAAAATCCCTCATCGCCGTAATGGTGCATCAATTTCGTAAAATGACCAAGATTGAGTATTTCATTATGTTCTGAAAGTTCAAAGACGATCGCTTTTGGATCAAGGTTATAGCGCTCAAGAAGACGAAAGGTATTTCCTTTCGAAAAATCGGTCATCTCCAGTACCCGATTATCAAGATTGTAAAAAAGTTTGAGGTTCTCATACCCTTCGATCAAACAAAACTTTTCCATCACCTTCTCTCGAAGACGCAAATCAAATGAATAAAGGATATTTTCTTCGTACAAACGGTCAAAAAAAGAGAAGATAGTTTCAAATCCGAGAGTCTCAGTTCCGCGCAGCAAAGCTTCTACCCCGAAAATGGCTCCGGAATGGATATCAACGATCGGCTGAAACGCAATGTCCAAGACTTCAAGATAGTGATGATAGAGAGGGTGAAGAGGTTCCATAATAGAGAGTATAAAACGCTCATATCACAAGAAGGTTACAAAGCTATTTTACGCAGAGCCAATGAGCACATCGCAAGACCAAACCCACCCGTAACGGCTACGAAACTCCCTTTTTCTTTGATGCGGGGAAGCTCAGAGGAGCAAATACAACTAAAATCCCCTTTGAATTTACGTTTACGCAGTTCATTGCGAATTTTGGAAGCAAAAGGGTCCCCTTCGGTTTTCCAGATGGAGCGTACTTCGATCTTCGTCGGGTCAAGCCGTTTCGCCGAACCGACCGAGGAGATGAGTTTGGGATAGCATTTTTGGATTAATGCAAGTTTCGCTCGCATATCGTCAATCGCATCGAGGATCAGATCATAGGGCTCAAAATCATACGCTTCGACCCACTCGGGGGTGATTTTTTCCGCAATAGCGATCACTTCGGGATAGTGAGTTTTGAGTGCTTCTACTTTCAACTCCCCCTCATGCATTTCCGAGTGCATCTGGCGGTTTTGGTTTGTCACGTCATAGCGGTCGAAATCGACGATTGTGATATCACGTACCCCTGAACGATACAGGCAGTCAAGGCAAAAACTCCCCACACCGCCGACGCCTAGGAGGAGAATTTTAGCGTTTTGGAGTTTTGTATGGGCATCTTCTCCGAAAACAAGTTTAGTACGGGTATGTCTCACAGCCACTCTCGCAATTGCTGCATCGATTTATAAGCACTCATGTCGAGTTTTATCGGCGTCAACGACACTTTCCCCGCCTCAATCGCTTCAAAATCACATAAAGCCTGCCGTTTTTCACGCGGTTTATACTCCAGTGGATGAAGTCCGAGCCAATAGTATTCCATACCACGCGGGTTACGATGGAGATGGGCGTCATTGGCATAATAGCGATATCCCGCATAGGTAACCGCAAACTCCAATTCCTCGACATCATGCGGGATATTCACATTTAGAAATTCCCGCTCATTCAGCGGAAAATCTCCGGTCAATATTTTCTCTGCTAGATGTCGGATCGCCTGTTTTGCCAATGCAAAATCACCGAGTGGCTGAGTAAAATCCATCACTTGTGAGATAGCTATCGCCGGAACACTGTGGAGTACCGCTTCCATCGCTGCCGCTGCGGTACCCGAATAGGTAATGTCTTCCCCCATATTGGAGCCTTTGTTAATTCCGCTGATGAGCAAATCGGGTTTGGACTCTTCGAAAAGGGAATGAAGAGCAAGATAGACACAATCGCTGGGCGTCCCGTCATCAAGTTTGTAAAAATCGTCCCCAACACTGATAAAACTAAGGGGTCGAGTCAACGTCAAGGAGTGTCCGCACGCCGATTTCTCCGTCGAGGGGGCGACAACCGTAATTTGTCCCAACCCCTGAAGTGCTTCGATGAGGGCTAAAAGCCCCGCCGATTCATATCCGTCATCATTGGTAATCAAAATTTTCTTCATCTATTTCCTTTTGGTTTTTACGGGGACACAAATAAAACAATTGCGGTTTTCTCGCCGCTCATACGCTAAAACATAATCATGTTCTTTTAAAATCGCATCGACAATATAAAGCCCCAATCCAAAACTGTCTTTCGTCGGATGCTCTTTCGTAAAAGGTTCGATATAGTAACTCAGCGGTTTTTTAAGAGATTCACCTTCGTTTGCGAAAATAATCTCCCCCTCTTCCATCCATATCTCCATCTTTTTTTCAGGAGAGTACTTGATCGCATTATCGATCAGATTTTTTACTGCCGTCACAAAAAGACGGTAATCGGCTTCGATCTTAATCGATGCATCAATATGACGATCAACCGCTTCGTATTCAACCATCGCAAGGTCGATTGCACCGTCGATGATATCGACGAGGCGATACTCTTTTTTCTCATGATATTGATTTCCGGATGTAATCTCTTCAAGGAGAGCAAACTCCCCGATTAACGATTCAAGACGCTCAAATATCCCCTCGAACCTCCCCCGCTGCTTCTCATCACTAAGCATGGTTGCAACAATTCGCCCTTTCGCGATAGGGGTTTTAAGCTCATGCATAATGTTACGCAAAAAAAGGGTACGAGACTCGATTAGAGAGCGGATTTTATTTTGGGTCGAATCGAGTTCATTCGCGATAAGGGCTATCTCATCGCTCCCCTCGGTACGAAATCGTACCCCCATGTCCCCTTCTCCGAAACGGGCGATTTGTTTTCGTAAACGACGCAGCGGGCGCAACCTGTAAATAATAAGGACAAATGAGACCAGCAAAATTGTCATAATCGTCCCATAGGCCGAAAGGAGATTTACCGGTCGATAAGGCTCAATACTCCGATCTTCAAGCAATACACTATGACGGGAAGATTCAACCCAAAAATAGATATGACCTCGATATTCGATCATCGACGTAATAACCTGTTGAGCTACGTGGGTATCAAGAGGAAAATCTGCAAGAGCATACTCTTCCATCATCTCATCCCCGTTTCCGTCACTTTTAAGAACTCTCCCTTGACGGATTATAGTCTCATGCGCCGTTTCATCGGTGATCTCCTCGAGATCATAGAGTGCCAGATTGGCTTCAAACATCGGTTGAGACACCTGTTTAATAATGTACGTATGATAGATTTGACTAATAAGAGAGTGTTTGGTGAAGATATTATCAATATGTTTGGCACGATTGGTTTCATAGAGCTGATAGAAGGTATAACTGACACTCGATACGGTCACCACCATCGCGAAAACAACGGTTGCGAGAACCGCATTGTTTTTAATCATTTTAGAAGTTTGTAGCCAATGCCACGGATCGATTCGATAAGGGATTTATCCCCAAGCTTATTACGGATACGTCCCATCATTACATCGATGCTTTTGTTAGAGGAGTCTTCGTTGATGGCACTGACGTTGTGGATAAGGTCTTCGCGAGAGACTACCATCCCCTGTTTTTTTATCATATGAGCCAAAATCCCGTACTCGGCGTTGGTAAGTTCAAGCGGCCGCCCTTTATAGCTGATTTGCATTGAGGGCTCATTAAGCTTAAAATCGCAGTCGTTTTGAAGTGCGAGCTCTGAAGCGGCGTCGTATCGGCGTAATACCGAGTGAATACGGGCTTCCAGTTCTCTCGGATCGTAGGGTTTGGGGAGATAATCGTCCGCACCAAGTTCGAGTGCGTTGATTTTATCGGTGACATCGGAACGAGCTGAGGAGATGATAATAGGGATGTTTTGGCGTGCACGAATCGCTTCGCACACCTCCAATCCATCCATACCCGGTAAGGTTAAATCCAAAATGACCGCATCAAATTTCTCTAATTTGAGAATACTCAGCGCTTTGAACGGATCATCTTCCGTCGTTACATCAAATTGAAACTGTTCTAAAAATTCTGTGAGGATCTCGGCAAGCTCGAGATCGTCTTCTATCATTAATATTTTACTCATAAGCGTATTGTAACAAAGTGTGGTTAATGATTACCTAACTAATCCACAACACTACGTGGTACGCGACATACGCCAGCGAATAAGCAACAATCGTGGTGAAGAGAAAAAGATACCCGAAGTATTTAATTCCCCCCGCTTCACGGGTAAAGACGACCGATGCCGCCAAACACGGCAAATAGGTCATAATCACGACGATAAATGCCACCGCCGATGCCAGAGGGATGTGTGAACTTATCGCACTCATCAAAGTGTTATCCTCCTCCGTCGCATCGCTTCCGAGTGAATACAAAACACCCATTGTTGAAACAACAACCTCTTTCGCCGCCAATCCCGTCTGCAATGCCACCGCCATTTTCCAATCAAATCCAAGGGGTGTAAACAGCGGCTCAATCGTATGTCCGATACGCCCTAAAAAGCTCTGTTCCAACTGCGCTTCGGCCAGTTTATTTTCGAGGATTTTAATCTCATCATCCGAAGTAGCAACCTCTATTTTTGCCCCATACAGTGCATCCAACGAACCGTCTTTCGGGTAGGTACTCAAAAACCATACCAGTAATGATGCGGCGGCGATAAATGTCCCCGCTTTTTTGAGATACATCATGGTTTTCGTTACAACCGTATGCCAAATGAGCTTTAGCGATGGGAGACGGTATTTCGGCATCTCCATAACAAACGGCTCATCGGCCCCTTTGAACGCTGTCATTTTGAGAACTTTTGCCGCGACAAGCCCGATCATGGCTCCGAGAATATAGATCCCGAACAAGACGTTCCCTGCCATATCCGTCCCGAAAAACGCCCCCGTAAAGAGGACATACACCGGAAGCCGTGCACCGCAGCTCATAAACCCGATGACAAACAGGGTGAGGAGGCGATCACGGTCATTTTTCAAAATCCGTGCCGACATGTATGCCGGAATCGAACACCCAAATCCACTCACAAGGGGGATAAACGACTGCCCGTGAAGGCCGAATTTGTGGAAAAAACCATCCAGCAAAAACGCGACCCGAGACATATATCCTGTCGATTCGAGCAACGCAATCCCGACAAAAAGGATGACGATATTAGGGACGAACAGAACAACCGCCCCTACCCCCGAGATTACCCCATCGACGATTAGAGAACGGATCTCTTCATTGGCAATGGTAGAACCGACCAACTTTCCGAACCATCCGAAAAACGCATCGATCCAATCCATCGGGATGGAGCCGATCTCAAATGTGAGCTGAAACAGTCCCCACATAAAAAAGAGAAAAATCGGGATCCCGAAAATCGGGTGAATCAATACAGAATCTATCTTTTCCGTCGTTGTTTTTTTCAACGGTGCTTTAGGTTTCACCTTCACCGCTTCAGCGATAATCCCCCGATTGAAAGAGAGATACTCTTCCGCAAAGGCCTCTTTCATATCGTCCGTGTCGTGATGGAGCAAGACATGACGATCTGCTTCGATCAATATCGGCTGCAGCTCTGTCCAAATCGGATTGTCATGCAATACCCGATAGGTCTTTTTCTCTTTTTGAAGAAGATGAATTGCAATATTTCGGTTACTGATGGATGCTTTGAATTTACGACGATTTAAATAATCGGTGATGAGAGAGATCTCCTCTTCCACCGCTTCGCTAAAAATCAGTTTTTGCTCTTGATAGGATGCCTCATGAACTGAAATAACGTTTTTCATCAACGCTTCAAGACCTGTTTTAGCCGCTGCCGAAACACGAATGCTGGGAATACCTAGCAGTTGAGAAAGATACCCCTCGTTGATCTCGATCCCCTCACGATCTGCTTCATCCGACATATTGAGGGCAATCACCATTTTCTTATTCATGGTCATGAGTTCTGCGGTCAACTGAAGATTTTTCTCCATATTTGTCGAATCCAGAACATTGATAATAAGATCATAATTTTCATTGCAAAGATAATCGTGGGTTACCCGCTCTTCGATCGAATAGTCGGTAAAAGCATAGGTTCCAGGGAGATCAACGACACTGAACTCATATCCTCCATGCTCAAAAGTGACCACTGTTTTTTCAACCGTAACCCCTGTGAAATTCCCGACATGAAGCCGCGCATTTCCGATGGAGTTAATCAGCATACTTTTACCGACATTAGGTTGACCGACAAGCGCTACGGTAATTTTTTTAGCGGACATCGGTCACCTCAATTAATTCGGCCTCTTCACGGCGTAATGCAATATTCACATTTCCGATTTTTATCTCATACGTACTTTTGGTGAGACCGCACTCAAGCATTTTAACTTCAGAACCCTTCATCAATCCAAACGATATCAACCGCTGCTTAAGGGCTCCCTTAGCGTTGATCTTGACTACTTTAGCAATGCCCCCTTTAGTGCAGGCACTTAAAAGTGTCATGGTTTCATCCTTCACCTCTAATCCTTAAAAATTATAGTTCAAACGAACAAGGAAACGATCGTATCCGCCATCATAAAGTCCATCTTCTGAAGTATTGTTGTTTTTATCAGCAACCATGGCATAGCTCATTTCGGCATTCAAAGCTTCGCTTATTTCATAGGTTGCAATCACATCAAACTCTTTAACTCTCATATTCGCAGGTGCACTTTTGAAATTACCGTACAGTGCACTAAGAGTTAATCCATCAATGCCGGCATCCGCCATGTCTAGTTCGGCACTCAACTGATACGCTTTGACATCCTCAAAACCATCAATCGTCATCTCTTCCATAGAGGTCATATACGGTCCGCCGCCGAATCCGTTAGAAACCGATTTCCCCTCATGGTTTGATGCTTTGTTGTACGCTACGCCGAGTGTCAATGCACTCACGTTGAATGCCGCACCGATTCCGTAAACACTTCCGTCCATACCGCTAGCTTTCTCTTCTGAAAAGTTAGCATATTGTCCGCTGAGTTCAAGACCCATTGTTTCAGAAAATGGGATCGCATAGGTTGCATCGGCATAAATTGCATCGGATACTTCGTCAATATTGTAGTACCATCCTTGCAAGGCAAGGTTTTCAATACTTTCATTCACGATACCGACAACAGCAACACCGTTACTCGTATCACCGCCGAGTTTTTTAAATTTTGAGATATCATTCCCTGAATCGTATCCCGCCCAACGCGTAACGTACCCACCTACGAACGTTGTCCCCTCAATGCCACCATAAGATACGACGGCCGCTTCGAATGTATTCGGGTGCATACGGATATCATCGGTATCAGCAAGAGGCGTATCAATACGTTGACGTCCGATACGAAGCGTCAAATCGTTAGCACTGTACGCAACATAAGCTTCCCCGACATACCCGTACGACTTGCTATTTTCAGCAAACAAATCTCCGTTTGCTTTCCCCTCATCAAAAGAACCTGTTAGCGAGTGAATTTTTTGGCTTGCATATCCGGCTAGACCCAGAGTAATACCATTGGTTGCAGCCGTTTCAAATTTCAAAATCCCACCAAGTGACGTTCCATATGTATCGGTATCTACCGCATTATCTTGATCGACATACGCAGCACGGATTTGACCGCTTGCCTTTCCCCCTTTGAATGCTTCATCAATACTTCCCGCATTTAATACTGTGACAGCTGCCAAACTCAATAACATCATTGTTTTCATCATCTTCCTTTTTTTATCGTTACAGAATGGTAGAGATTATCAACTTACAATATCCTTAATAATGATAACCTTTTTCAATTAGAATATTATTCCCCCGCTTTGGGTATAATTTCAAACCAAATAATACACTAATAGGACTTTTATGCAATTTCTTTGGCGTTCAACCAGCCATTTTAACCTCGCCAATTTGGTGACAATGGCGAATATTACCTGCGGATTGCTTGCAACCTATTTTATCACTCAAAATCAGTTTATGATCGCGGTTATCTTGGCTTGGATGGGGGGAGCGTTTGATATTATTGATGGGAAAATAGCCCGCAAATTCAATCTTTCCAACGAGTTTGGGGTTCAACTCGACTCCTTTGCCGATTTTCTCAGCTTTGTCCTCGTCCCCACTTTCTTTATTTTCCAGTCGGTTTATACCGATCTCACAGGATTGCCACTCATCATCACCTCAATCGCTTCGATCTATTACGTCATCAGTGGTTTACGCCGTCTGATCCAGTTTAATATCAATACCGATGCGGGAGAGGTCGCGAAACATTTTACGGGTGTTCCGACGCCGCTGGGAGCGATTTTGCTCTGGCTCGTATGGCTGGGATCGGGATTTATCGGATGGATGGGGGTACTCGCCCTGATGATACTCATCGGAGCGTTGTTAAACTCTAAAGTGAAGATTCCGCACCTATAAGAGAATTTCTTCTTCATCTTCGGTATCGGTTAGAGAGGAGGGAAGCATCTTTTTGGGCTTCAATCCCAGTTTCCGCATCGACTCGACACGACGGATCAAATTCCCTTTTCCAGTTGAGAGCTTGTTCATAGCCCCCTCATAGCTTTTTTGGGTACGTCCGATCTGCTCGCCGATCTTCTCCATATCCTCGACAAATGCCACCAGTTTCTCATACAACGCTTCGGCAGATTCAGCAATCGCTTTGGCATTGCGTTCTTGATACTCGCTTCGCCAGATATGCTCGATGGTACGGAGAGTTACGAGAAGGGTCGAAGGAGAGACAACCACGATGTTTTGTTCATACGCCGTTTTAAAGAAAGTGTTGTCTTGCTCAAGCGCAAGGAGAAATGCCCCCTCAATCGGCATAAAAAGGAGGACAAAATCGAGAGTTCGAACCCCGCTAAGCTGTTCGTACCGCTTACCGCTGAGTCCTTTGATATGGGCGTGAATTGAGAGGAGATGCTGTTTGAGAGCATGGGAACGCTCTTCATCATTTTCGGCACGGATAAATGCGTCATACGCAACAAGTGAGACTTTAGAATCGATAATAATATCTTTGTTTTGAGGGAGATGGACGATAACGTCGGGACGGAACTTTTTCCCCTCTTCATCGCTGTAGGTATTTTGAGTTTCATACTCGTGCCCCTCACGAAGCCCCGATTCTTCGAGTATCCGCTCCAACACGATCTCTCCCCAATTTCCTTGGGTCTTATTCTCCCCTTTGAGGGCTTGAGTGAGGTTGATCGCATCTTGGCTAAGCCGTTCATTGAGAGTTTTGAGGCGGAGGATTTCGTCTTTGATGCTTTGGCGCTCTTTTGCATCGTGGATAAACTGCTCTTTGCTTTGCGTTGCGAACTGTGCGATTTGCTCGCGAAACGGCTTGAGGAGGAGATCAAGTCCTTTGGTATGGGCTTCATCAAACGTTTTCGATTTTTGCTCGAAAATCTGCGCTGCCAACTGCTCAAACTGCATTTTCATCTGCACTTTTGCTTCGTCTAAAAGACGAATTTTCTCTTCGAAGGAGTGTGAGGACTCTTCATGGCGGGTATGGAGTACCGCATAATCGCGTTCTAATGAATGATACTCTTTTTGAGTAGTCTCTAATTCGGTTTGGATTTTTGATTTGAGGGTTTGTTCCTGAAGATAGAGTTCTTGGAGCTGCAATGCACGCGCTTCGAGAAGCGCATAGTGTTGGCGGGATTGGTTCCACATCCATCCGAGTGTTCCGGCGGCTAAAAAGCCAATAAGGGTTGTTACTTCATATATCATAAGGGTGATTATAACCCATACGAGCTAAGAGGTAAAAAAGATGTCATTTTGTAAGATACGGTATGAAAATATCATCCAATGCCTTATGCCCTTGTCACAGCGGCAAAAAATACAAACAGTGTTGTCAACCCTACCACAAAGGTATTCTCCCCGCTACTGCTGAAAAACTGATGCGTTCACGCTACAGTGCCTTTGCACTGAGTTTAGCAGAGTACATTATGGCAACAACCCATCCGAATAACTCCGATTATACGAAAGAGACAGAGAGTTGGAGAAAAAGCATTTTAACTTTCTCGCAGACTACCCGCTTTTTAGGTTTGAAAATAAGTGAGTGTATCGATGGTACAGAGGAAGCGTTTGTGACATTTGAAGCGATTTTGGATGGCGGCTCATTATGCGAAAAGAGCCGCTTTTTGAAAGTTGAGGGAAAATGGCTTTATGAGAGCGGTGCGTTTACTTAAACGGATCACCATTGATAACGAGACGAAAACCGATATCATTGGCTACGAGATCGGGACGGGAATATCCCCGAAACGCACTACGCAAACACAAATACCCTGTTTTATAACTCCCGCCGCGACGCACTTTAAACGACTCTCCCTCGGCACCACCGATACGGGGGCTTCCGTCGGTTGGGGCGCCGTTATAGTTAGCGAAAAAGTCATCTTCGCACCACTCCCATACGTTCCCCAAAAGTCCGTAAATTCCAAGTCGATTTGGAGCTTTACCGTCTACCACCGCCGTTCTTCCGTTGGAACTGTACTCATAAATCGCATAATCATCGAGCAATGCTTCCGAATCTCCGAATGAAAATCGGGTATTCCCCCCCGCTTTGGTGACGTATTCCCACTGTGCTTCGGTCGGTAACGCGTAAAAACGGGTTTTCCCCTCATAGCGGTTAAGCAGTTCTACATAGGCTTTGGCATCAAACCAGCTTACCTGCTCCACCGGATGACGGCGCGAACTCTCCTCTTCGACTTTGTCATTTTTGAAAAAAGAGGGGTTGACGCGGGTTAGTTTGAAATACTGCTCTTGGGTCACAGGATATTTCGCGATCCAAAACCCGCCCAGTTTGACGGAATGTGAGGGGGATTCTACCTCACCCCCTTCATTATACTGAGGATTGCGACCCATCGTGTATTCGCCGCCGTCGATATAGAGAAACTCCATACCGATCGAATTCGTAAAATTTCTGGGAGTCTCTACCGCTGCGACAACTGTAGTTTCTTCGGATTTCTTGGTAAAAAAATCGAACAAGATGAACCTTTTAAAATATGTTTATTGCTTTTCTAAAAACAGACATAGCAAAAAGCGTTCACATCTTCGCATCTGCCCCCTCTACTTTCTCTATTTTAAGATAAAATCTTTTGTATGAAATTCTTTCTTGCTCTCATTCTATTTATCACTTCTTTGGATGCGAAAGAGGTTGAACTCTACGCAACGCTCGGAATGCTTTCCCACCATTTCGGCACCGATGAGAGCGGAAACGACTATAATGAAAATCACAAAGCCTTCGGTGCCGAAGCCGTTCTCGATCAGCGCTACACCCTCGCCTATCTTCACTTTATCAACTCTCGCAACAAAACAACCGACATTGTCGCCCTCGGATATCGCTACGACCTTATTGACTCTTTTGGAATTTACGGTGTAGTCGGATACCAAAGAGGATATTGTTTTGACGGTTTAAAATCGGTTGAATGTACCGAAGGAAAAGAGAACTCCGGTATCGCCTTTATGCCGATGCTCTATTACCGCCACAAATATTTTATACTCGACTTCATAACGCAAGGGAGTATGGTTGCTCTTAAATTAAATCTTAAGCTTTATTAGTATTCTTGACAACCAGCTTCCCTATAGTTTATAATGTCGGAACAAATCAATGACCTGTCAATGACATCTCACCTAAAACTCGCCGATTAAATCCACACACTTTAAGGCATTCTACGCATGAGCGATACCGCAAAAACTCCTCGAAACAACACGAAAAATCGTACCCACATCCCTGTAGATGGATTCACGATTGAAGCCCTCCGTACTAAAAAGCTCGAAGATCTCCTCGAGATTGCTACCTCTTTAAGTATCGAAGACCCGAACGAACTGAAACGTCAAGATCTTATTTTTGAAATCCTAAAAACACAGGTACAACAAGGGGGATTCATCCTCTTTACCGGTATTTTGGAGATTATGCAAGACGGATACGGCTTTTTACGTGCAGTCGATCAAAGCTTCAGTGACTCGATGCACGATGCCTATGTATCGAGTACCCAAATCCGCCGTTTTGCTCTTCGTAACGGGGATATCGTTACGGGTCAGGTTCGCGCACCAAAAGACCAAGAGCGCTACTACGCCCTCCTCAAAGTTGAGGCGATTAACTACCTTCCGCCCGAAGAGTCGAAAAAACGTCCGTTGTTTGAAAACCTTACACCACTTTATGCGCTCGAGCAAATCAAACTCGAATATCAGCCGACCAAACTGACGGGACGGATGATGGATCTTTTTGCCCCTATCGGGAAAGGGCAGCGCGGATTGATCGTCGCACCACCGCGTTCGGGTAAAACTGAACTCATGAAAGAGATTGCCCACGGTATCACCAACAACCATCCTGAAATCGAATTGATGGTTCTTTTGGTAGATGAGCGCCCCGAAGAGGTCACCGATATGGAACGCTCCGTTAAAGGGGAAGTCTATAGCTCAACCTTCGATGAACCGGCTAAAAACCACGTTAAAGTTGCCGAAATGGTTATTGAGCGGGCAAAACGACGCGTCGAGCTTGGCAAAGACGTCGTAATCCTCCTCGACTCGATCACCCGACTTGCTCGTGCATACAATACCGTGACACCGAGTTCGGGAAAAGTTCTCTCAGGTGGGGTGGATGCCAATGCGCTCCATAAACCTAAACGGTTCTTCGGTGCGGCACGTAACATCGAAAACGGCGGAAGTTTGACCATTATCGCCACCGCCCTTGTCGAGACAGGAAGCCGTATGGACGAGGTTATTTTCGAAGAGTTTAAAGGGACGGGGAACTCTGAGATCGTCCTCAGCCGTAAAATCTCCGATCGCCGTATCTTCCCGGCTATCGATATCCTCAAATCGGGAACCCGCAAAGAGGAGCTCCTCCTCGGACCAGAAGTACTCCAAAAAGTATTTGTCCTTCGTTCAATGCTGCATAAACAAGAGGACGAAGTCGAAGCGCTCCGCTTCCTCTACAACACCATGCTCAAAAGCAAATCCAATCTTGAATTTCTTGATAGCATGAACGAGTCAAGCAAATAAGATGAGAGTCGGCGTCTTTGATAGCGGTGTCGGGGGCTTAAGCGTCGTAAAGTCGCTGTTGGAGCATAAACTCTTCGAAGAGATTATCTACTTCGGCGATACTGCCCGCGTCCCCTACGGCGTCAAAGATCAAAACACCATCATCCGCTACTCCCTCGAAGCTCTCGAATTTTTCAAAAATTTTGAAATTGATCTCCTCATTACCGCTTGTAATACTGTCAGTGCCTATGCCCTTGATGAGATGAGAGAACAGAGTGACTGTGATATTATCGGGGTCGTTGACCCGGGAGTATTGGCACTTAAAAACGCTATCCCCGATACCGATGCCAATATCCTCATTTTAGGAACGAAAGCGACCGTCAAATCGGGAGCCTACGAAAAAAAGCTGCACGAGTTGGGATATAAAAATCTCAGCGCCATTGCAACGTCACTGCTCGTTCCTATTGTCGAAGAGGGACTCTATGAGGGGGAAGTACTCCAAAGTGCATTGCATCATTATTTCAGTTCATTAGAAAAAACACCCGATGCGATTATCCTCGGATGCACCCACTTTCCTCTCGTAGCACGTGCGATTGACGGCTATTTTGAAGGAAAAAGTTCTCTGATCCACTCCGGAGAAGCAATCGTCGAATATCTGGAGAGTCATTACGACTTTACGCAACGATATGAGGAGACCAGCCTCAAATTTTTCGCCTCCGAAAATCCCGAAGGGCTTCGCCGTGTCGCCAAAGAGTGGCTCTTATTAGATTAGAACGCAAGCGGAGCAAAGCCCCGCTTCGCTACGCTTGCCGCTAAGGCACTAAAGCTTGCCCCTTTGGGGCAGATTTGCATCCGCATACCTAGCTAAAAAGAAGGAGAACATATGGCTCAAAATTCTGAGGTATTAGCACTCAAATACCGTCCACGACGTTTCGAAGAGCTTATCGGACAGGAGAGTATCTCCCAAACTCTCTCCCTTGCCCTCGATTCTGGACGCCTCTCTCACGCCTACCTTTTTTCAGGACTTCGCGGTTCGGGAAAAACCTCTACCGCACGTATCTTTGCAAAATCACTCATTTGTGAAAACGGCCCTACTTCCGCTCCGTGTGATGTTTGCAGCCACTGTGTCATGGCAAACGAAGGGCGTCATATCGACATTATCGAGATGGACGCCGCTTCCAGCCGAAAAATCGACGATATCCGCGATCTGATCGAGCATACCAAATACCGCCCAGCAAGCGCCAATATCAAAATCTTTATTATCGACGAAGTGCACATGCTCACCAAAGAGGCCCACAATGCCCTCCTAAAAACCCTCGAAGAGCCGCCTGAATACGTAAAATTTATCCTCGCGACGACCGATCCGCTGAAGCTTCCGCCGACAATTCTCAGCCGTACCCAGCACTTTCGGTTTAAGCGGATCAGCCACCCCAATATCGTCCACCACCTCAGCCATATTCTCCATTTGGAGAACATCGAATATCAGGCCGAAGCACTCGATATTCTGGCCCGCAGCGGTTCGGGAAGCCTTCGTGACACCCTCACCCTCATGGATCAAGCCATCATCTACTCCAAAGGGTTCGTAGACGTCAAAACCGTCGCCGATATGCTGGGGCTTCTCGATCCCGATTACATCAGCCGCCTTTTTGATGCCATTTTCGCCAAAGATCGCACTGCTCTCATATCAATGCTCCAAGAGCTTGAAGCATATGAGTCGGAGATGGTCGTCGATGAACTGATCGCCTACCTCAAAGAACGGCTCTATGAAGGAGATCACCGTTTCAGCCCGTTGGTTATCGAACGGTTCTTCCGCATCTTGAGTGATGCTAAAACCCTTTTCGCGATCAATGCGGACGGTGGATTTGTCGTTAGTCTCATCCTCTTTAAGATGATCGAAGCGCTTAAGATCAAAGAGATCGACGAAATGATCGAATCGCTCGAATCACGGATTTCCCATCCCCCGATCAAAGCTTCCCCCACTGATGCGACAAGTGTTAGTGAAGCGCCAACCATTCATGTCAACCCTGCTCCTCCTGCGGTCAAATCACTCTTTGAGCAGCTGTGTGAACGGATCAGTGACCGCAGTGCAGAGCTGGGAGTCTGTTTTAAAACCAATGTTACCTTCCTCTCCTATGAAAATGAGACTCTGACTTGGGAGAGCTGTGCCGAGGGGGATGACAAAGAGCTTCTCAAAAACAGTTTCGGGATTATCCGCCAATTTGTCCGAGAGATCTACGGCATCGATACTCAGATCAAATCACAAGGGTGTACCAAAACACCCGAAGAGTCAGCACCTGTTATAGAAAAAGAAGAACCTTTTATTATCACCCTCGTAGATGAAGAAGTTTCTCAACCTGTCTCGATGGTTGAAGAAGCGGAAATCGGCGTCGGAAGCTGTGTCAGTCAATGCGATGAGAGCAGTGTCAAAGAGTTTGACGGCGGCGACGTCCTCAAAGAACCTATGATTCAAAAAGCGGCAGAGCTGTTCGAAGCAACCAAAATTACCGTACAGTCTAAAGTATAAGAACGCCGAAGGAATAAAATCCCTCCGGCTACGCTCGCCGCTAAGGCACTAAAGCTTGCCTCTTTGAGGCAGAATTTTTAAATTGTATTTTTCCTTGCTATTAAGTTTTTTTTCAGCTACAATACTCTTCATAGAAAGATGATTTAGAGTTTCATCTTTGGTTTGCTTTTTATTGAAGACCTTTTAGTTAACAGTACGATCTACCTTAGAATACTCCACTTTATATTTTCGACCACCTCGGCAACGAAGTGTATTTTTAAAACAAAGGGTTTACTATGGCAGACGTACTAAACGGAACCGTTAAATGGTTCAACAGCGAAAAAGGTTTTGGATTTATCCAACAAGATAACGGCGGGAAAGATGTATTCGTACATTTCCGTCAAATCAACAGCACTGGTTACGGCCGTGTTTCTCTTGACGAAGGTCAAAAAGTGACTTACACTGTAGGTCAAGGCGAAAAAGGCCCACAAGCAGAAAACGTTACAGCTCTGTAACTTCCTCTTGGGCAGATTTTTCTGCCCATCTCCTCCTCAAATCATTTTACTAAGACACTATGTAGGTGTTTTTCCGAGCCGATTTTAAAAGGACCACTATGGAAAGCAGAGAAGCCGTTTTAGATGCGTTAAAAGAGGGTAAAAAACTTACCAGTAATGTAACGGGGCTCCAATATACCCTTATCGGCGGTCAATTACACGCCCGCAACAGTGAAAAAACCGACTGGCACGAAAGTGAACTCAGTTTCGACAACCCTCCCTCATGGCTAAACCTTCGCGCGTAAGCGCAAGGTCTTTATGCCCACATCCCTACGATTCCGTTATCAAACCCTCGAGTTTATCAACACAGACATTCACGTCCGAACCCTCAGAGATACACAGCAATACCACGACACCGACGATATGGCATACAATCTCGGAATATCCTCCGCCTCATGGCCGCTGTTTGGTGTCATCTGGGATTCAAGTAAAATTCTTGCCCATCTAATGAGTGATTTTGATATTGCGGGAAAACGTATTTTAGAGGTGGGATGCGGTATCGGTCTCGCAAGTCTTGTCCTAAACCACCGAGCAGCCGATATCACCGCTACCGATTATCATCCCGAAGCAAAACGGTTTATGGATGAAAATGTCCGTATCAATAATGATAAAATCATCCCTTTCACCCGTACCGGATGGGGAGATTACGACGATACGCTGGGTAAATTCGATCTTATCATCGGGAGTGACCTCCTTTATGAGAGAGACCATATCAATCTGTTAGCGGGATTTATCGATCGCCATACTAAAGAGCATTGTGAAGTGATCATTGTCGATCCGGGTCGCGGAAACCATTCCAATTTCAGCAAAAAGATGGTGAGTCTCGAATTTTCCCACACTCAGAGCAAACCTCTAGACACTACCTATCTTACCCAAGCCTTTAAAGGACAACTTCTCCGTTACCTCCGTTAGCAATTTTCAACTCTCCTGTGCTACCCTTTCGTAATTAACCATTACGAGGCACTTATGTATCTGCACAAACACATCGAAACCATCGAAGCAGCTCCCCAAAAAGCGGGTAAAGGGGTAAGTATGAAAATGCTCCTATCTCCCGATGAGTCCCCCAATTTTGCTATGCGTAACTTTACCATCGACGCAGGGGGTCATATGCCTCTGCATACCAACACGGTTGAGCATGAACAATATGTCCTCAGTGGACGTGCGAAAGTGATCATCGGGGATAAAACGATTGAAGCGGGAGCGGGAGATGTGTTGCTTATCCCTGCGGGAGTTCCACACAGTTATGAGACCCTGGGTGATGAAACCTACAGTTTTTTATGTCTCGTCCCTAAAGGGGTAGACGTTATCGAAGTGTTAGCGTGCTAAAGAGGCTGCGGGATTAGTTATTTGTCCCGCGAACAACACGCTTTACATCATCAATACCATCGCTCACGCCGTCACCAAACTCTTTTACAGTACATCCGCTAAAGATTAAAATTGTCACTATTGAGAGCATTACGAAACGAATCATTGATTCTCCTAAAATTGTAAATTGATGTGGAATTATAACGCGTTTGCCGTTCACATACTGTTTATCGACTATTGCGCTATCATTGCACTTGAATACAAAAAAGGATCATCTATGGACGGACGCGAACGTAAAAATATTATGTCAGGCAAACGGGTGAGCATCGTCCTCAAAGAGGATCAATCTACGGGGAGACTCACAGAGGGGGTCGTTCGTGACATCCTCACCAAATCACCAAACCATCCGCACGGGATAAAAGTACGGTTGATGAGCGGAGAAGTGGGACGAGTCAAAGAGGTGTTTTAAAGATGAGCGTACAAAAAGAGAACCATTTTGACAGCATCGCCGATGAGTTTAACGGCCTTTGGCAAATGACACCCGAATATCAAAACTGGATGAGTACGACTATTGTCTCCACTTTGAGTTTAATGCCCGATGATCGATTCGTCGATCTTGGGGGCGGAACGGGATTTTACACCAAACTCATCGCTAAAAAAGCGGACCTTCATAACAAACCGCTGTGCGTAGAACCCTCAGAAAATATGCTCTCCCAGATACAACAAAGCGATAACCTCGAACCTGTCTGCACTGATGCGTTATCGTTTTCCGGACGCGATATCTGCTATGACAAAATACTACTCAAAGAGATGGTTCACTTTGTAGATGAACGTAAAACACTTTTTGAAGGAATCCATCGTCAGCTGAGTGAAAAGGGAAAACTGTTAATCGTCACCCGTCCGAAAAATACCCCGTTGCCATTTTTTGCAGCAGCACTCGAAACGTTTGCACAGGGACAACCCTCACTTGAATCGATGAAAAAAGAGCTGCTCGGAGCCGGAATCAACCCCGTATCCCTAACAGAGGAGTTTGTCTTTAGTATGCCCAAAGAGCGATGGTACGGGATGCTGCGAAACCGGTTTATGTCTAATCTGCAAAACTTTACCGATGATGAGATCGCAAAAGGAATATCACAGCTAGAATCCACCCATGCAGACCAAGAGATGATCGAGTTCAGAGACCAGATCATCTTTCTCTCCGGTATCCCCGCTTAATCGCGCTTCTTATTCGAAAACACCGCTTTGAAGCCATTTTTCCACAGCAGCGCCACGATCACGACACTCAAGATAACGGCTAGGAGTGTCGCCCCCTTAAAATAGGAAATCGGTTCTTTCGACAACTGTAGTCCGTCATAATAGATACTGTAGATTCCGAATATTTGCAGTACCGTGATTAGCTTGAGAGCGAGATTTTGGGTATCGTTGTCTTTTTCTACGGTTGCCTGATAGAGTTTATCGGCTCGCTCATTTTGTATCTCAAAAGCGCGATCGATAATTTCCATATCGTCTTTCAAATGCCACAGCAATTCGACTTTTTCAAATTCCGAATAATACTTTGGATTCAGTCCGGTTTTGTAGTTCATAAAATGGAGGGTAAATTTGTGATATGAGAGCTTTAATCGGGCAAAAGTCTCGCTCTCCGTCTTGGATATCTCTTTTTGGACAATCAAATCTTCGAGTTTGTTCAAAAAATAGAGTTTAAAAAACCGCATTTGATAATAATAGCTCTGCAAAAAAAGTAAAAAACTGATTATTTTGAGATTTGCCGTTGCATCGTTAAGCCCCAGAGAGAGCGCATAGTTCCACCCGATACGGACAAAAGCCTCTTTATTATCGCTGCCGAGTACGGAATGACTCTGCTCAGCGCTGCTCTCTTCATTACTGAAAAGTTCCGACATGTCTATCTGTGCCGCTTCATCAGATATCACCAGTGGATAAAACGAATCGAGGACGAACGATGCCCCCAGAGGGGCTGATACACCTATCGATTTTGAACATTGCCCCATAATATCCAGAACGACAGTTTTTGCTTTGGCTAAAACCTCATCACTCCATCCGCTCAGGCCAAGATTTTCAATCGGAGACCTGTTTTTCAGAGATTGGTAAATAAAGTCTCCTGCATCCGTATATCCGGTACATTCGATCTCAAATGCCACCAAAAACTTCAGATTATCATCCACAATCAATGAAGCAACCGTTAATATTTCAGCTGTACTCTTGTGTGATATTTCCAGATAGTACGGGTAAAGGTTTCGCTCTTGCGCCAACGCATTAGCGATATTTAAAACTTCTTGCTGATTGGCGTGGTAATGAAATACTTCTGAGGAGAATTTTTTTAATCCTGCACCCGTCACGATCGTTTCAACGATTTTTTTATTTCCAGAAGAAAAAACTACCAAATTTTCTTCTACCAAATCGCCGTTATAATCGATAAAAATAGGCGCCATAACAAAAAATTTAACCACATAGACTCCTACTTAATCGACTCATTTTATAGATGAGCATCTTATCTTATTGAGACACAAAAAAAAGACCGATCAAGGAGAAGGGTAAAAAACTATCTACCCCCGTACAGGAATTACAAATTGGGATTTCTCGCCGTGCGTACGTTTATGATAACGTTCAACGATATCGGGATTATGGTGAAGATTGATTTTTGCATCCTGTTTCCCTTCGTAATTGAGCTGTGAAAGGACAAAACGCATTGACTCCAGACGTGCCCGTTTTTTGTCATTGCTGTCAACTATGATCCATGGAGCGTAGCCCGTGTGAGTGCGGCTGAACATTTCTTCTTTGTAGTACGTCACTTTGTCCCACATCTCCTGGGCTTTCTGATCTACAGGGCTGAGCTTCCAGTGTTTAAGTGGATTAGTCATACGCTCTTTAAATCGTGTTTGTTGATTCTCTTTTGAGATGGAAAACCAAAATTTAATCAAAATAATTCCATCATCGATCAACGCATGTTCAATCTCCGGGACTTCACGCATAAATTTCTCATATTGATCCGAGGTACAAAAATCAAATACCGGTTCAACAATCGCGCGGTTATACCAGCTTCTATCAAAAAAAGTAATCTCTCCCGGATTTGGCAAATGTTGAAAATAACGTTGAAAATAGAACTGTCCGGTCTCGACTTCTGTCGGTTTTTGCAATGCAACGACTCTGAATTTTCTGGGATTGAGGTATTCGGTAAAGCGCTTGATTGCACCCCCTTTTCCCGCTGCGTCACGCCCTTCGAAAATGATCATCACCCGCTTATTGTTTTCATAGACCCAGTTTTGAAGTTTGATCAACTCTACTTGGAGACTTTTTAGTTCCTGTTCGTATTCAACTTCATGCAAAATTCTTGAGATTTTCTTTTTCTGCATAAGCTGCATCAAACCGCTCTTGGTTTTCAATAAGTGAAAATTTTGTTCCAATTCTGTTAGAACTTTTTTTGCTTCTTCATCCTGCACGTGGCTATGCAGATACTCTAAATCCTCAAAAATGGTTTTCATTCTTCTCCTTTTGTTTTTTAGAAGTTTTTACATTATGTATTCATTGTATTCCTGCAGAACTTTGGAAATTCTTTATTTTTTTAGAAATGAATCTTTTATGCTGCAGAAGAGTGAGATCTAAGGAATAGAGGGGAAGTGGGACGGTTTAAAGAGGTGCTTTAAGACTTACTTCTGCCGAGATAATATCCGTGCAAAAGCATCCGTATACACTTTCATACGGTTGCGTTCGCCTACGGCTACAACTTCCACAATTTTTGTTACCCCTTGCTCGACTTTTATGATAATGCGATACGTTGCGTTGGCAACATATATTTTTCGGTATCCGCGAAGGTCTCTTCCCTCTAAGTCGTGAAGAGGAAGACTACACGCGAGAGGATTTATTTTAAGCCGCTCTAAATAGTTATCTACCTCTGCATACACATCATCATTCAGCAGATCAAGATCTGCCACAACTTCAGGAAAGAGGACGATTTCAAACAACTTTTTTTCCTTTTACCGCACGAGATGCGCGATATTCATCGAGAGAAATTGTCCCTTTTCGTGTCCCCTCAGGGTCACGCTCTGCAATCATCGCCGCAATCTCCATATCTTCTACGAGATCGGAAATCTCTTTCATCCGTTCATATTCAGCAATTGGAAGAATCACGGCTTCGGGTTTATTGTGTCGTACAATCGCAATTTTTTCTAATGTTTTATCAACCACTTTATCGATAAAACCACCAAAACTTTTTGCCAATTCAGTTGTCCCTACGAGTTCATCTTGTGTGTATGCTATTCTCATCTTTTTCCCCATTTCGGATAAACACTCGTTAAAATCCGTATTAATACACGCATTTTAGCACTCGTTATTTAAAGATAGCTTTATTCTCCTTTTCTTTTTCATAAGAAAAGTAGGGAAGTTGGACGGGTTAAAGAAATATTTTGATAAGACAATATTTTTGACATAGTAAAAAAATAGACCAACCCCCTATTGCTATTGGTAAGGCTAATTCAATAATAATCCAACGCCATCCTTGCACGTTATGAAAATATTTAAACCAATTGTTATAAAGTATAAGAGAGTCAGGAATACGAGTACTTGAAACAATTTCTGCTGTTTTTGTAAAAGTAGTGTTCAAAGTTTTAATATGTTTATTAAGTTCATCTAAATCATGATTATCAATCTTTTCTTCTAATTTTGCAATACCACTTGTTATTTTTGCAATCTCATTTTGAGTGTTAGATAAAGTATGAGCTTCCCTCGACCACCAAAAATATAAAGTTGTTTGAGATGGGTCAGGTAAACTATCTGCACCTCCTCCTAAAGCAAACCCACCTCCATAGATTTTATGTGTACCGCTAAACCGTAATCTCCACGCAAAAAAATTGTCGATTGCAAGCCACATGAAATGTAATAAGAAGTAAATTTCAGTAGCTAAAAGTATTTGATATATGATCTTCATATCCATATTCTGAAATTTCAATCCAAGTAATGTAACCTCACCTGATAAATTCAGATGGTTTAAAATCATCACTATAGAAATGCTTCCAATTACCATTACATAATTTCGTATCTTTCTCGTATACTCTGAGAAATCTGGGAGAAATGGTTTTCCAAGAACTTCTTCGGCTTCTTTTAATGTTCTATCATTCATATCTTTCCTTTTCAAATCTCTTATCTGAGAAAATTGTACATTTTTGGCATACGAATGTAAAATCGAATCAGGCTTATATGTTACATAATTGAATTTATAAATTCGATGTTCACCACTTTCCCCTTGCTATTGCTCTTCACATACTCCACTATCATCCCATGAAACCGCGCGTAAGCTGCAGGGAGCTGAACGGTGTCGAAATAGCCTCTGATTCCTGCTTCGCACCATTCCTGCAACTCATCGTAACTCTCGAACTCATATCCGAACGCATTTAACAGCCGTGCGGTGTAGCTATCGACTACCATCGCGGGACGGGCGCAGGCGTAGCAGAGTATGGAATCGGCAGTCTCTGGGCCGATCCCTTTTTGATCCAACAGCCACTCTCTATCGACACTAAGGGCAAAGGTCTCGAAATCGCCGAAATCATCAATGATAGCGGAAGAGAGGCGGATGAGGCTCTGGGCTTTGGCTTTGAACAAACCGCTGGGTCGGATCAGTTCCATTAGCTCCTCGACATCGCAATGGGCTAAGACATGAAGGGCGAGAAACTCTTTGATACGGAGGTTATCGAGGGAGATTTGAACACGTGACCATTGGGTGTTTTGGGTGAGGATGGCACCGACTACCACTTCAAAAGTACCATAGGCAGGCCACCACAGCGGCGGAGACTCCTCTAAGAGTTTAAGGCTCTCCAATGCACTGAAAAGTTCGAAAGAATCGGAAAGTTCCATCTCTACTCCTTTTATTCCTCACACCACGCATCGCTGCGGAATGCTCTGCCGTCATCAAATATTTTGAGCTTGAATGCTTCGGTGCATTTCCCCTCATCGAATGTCATTATAGCAATTTGGAGAATCTTGCGGCATTTTTCAGGCACTTCGAACCGTCCCGATACTCCCGTGATAAACCGCTCTAACGGAACTTTCGAATCCATCCCGATGACGTTATCTCGACAGCCGCTCAAACCTATGTCGGTGAGATACGCCGTCCCTTTGGCAATCTGAAAATCATCACTTCCCACGTGGGTGTGAGTTCCGATAATGCCGCTCACCTCTCCTTGGAGCAACATCATCATCGCGCGCTTCTCACTGGAAGCTTCGGCATGAAAATCGAGGAAGATATGATTCACACCGTCGTTTTTAAGGTGTGCGACGGTGTCACGGGCGCATCGAAACGCATTATCGACATACGGCATTCCGTAATGCCCCATAATATTGAGTACAGCAAGTTTTTCCCCTGCAACGTCGAAAACCTTGCACCCTGTCCCTTTGACCCCTTCAGGGTAGTTATGCGGACGCAAAAGAGGCAATGTCTCCAATAGCGGAAGAATATCTTTTTTATCCCACGTATGGTTCCCACCGCTCATGCAGTCAATCCCCATTCCGATCAACTCTTGGGCATTTTTGAGTGTCACCCCGAAACCGTGCGAGGCGTTTTCATAGTTGGCAATGACAAAATCGATTCCGTGTTCACGTCTGAGCTTCGACAAATGCTCTTTAATCATGCTCCGTCCGGGACGTCCCACGATGTCTCCGATAAATGCTATTTTCACAAGTAGTGCCTCATTTAGTAATGTCGAAAGTGTACCTAAACAATACTTTTGTATTATTACACATGCTAAAGTATATTAACGGTTATAATCCAACCATCAAAGCGCAAATAGAGTCACTCATCCATCAAAACAAACTGGGTGAATATCTAGTGAACAAATATCCCGACACCCATACACTCAACACCGATAAAAGCCTCTATGAGTACGTTATGGCCATTAAAAACACCCATTTTCGCAGTTCTGGCGTGATCTCCAAGGTTCTTTATGACACCAAGATTCGTGATCTCAGCTCTGCACTCGGAACCCATACCTTCGTCTCACGGGTGCAGGGGGGGAAACTCAAAGCGAAAAATGAGATTCGGATCTCTCACCTGTTTAAAAAAGTCCCCGAACCGTTTTTACGGATGATTGTCACTCATGAACTCGCCCATCTCAAAGAGAAAGAGCATAACAAAGCCTTCTATAAACTTTGCACCCATATCGAACCCGAATATCATCAGCTCGAATTCGAAGTACGTCTTTATCTCACGTATCTCGATACATTTGGAGAACTTTATACGAGTACCAGCTCAACCAAAACCTCATAGTGGGTTGTGTGGGGAAACATATCAAAAAGCTGGACGCGTCGAACACTGTAACCGCTGAGGCTCTCAAGGTCTTTGGCTAAACTCGTCGCATTGCAGCTCGAATACAGAATCCGATCCGCATTGACACGGATCAGCCATTTGCACAATTGCTCTCCCAATCCCCTGCGTGGCGGATTCACGATAATCACATCGGGTTTTTTGCCCGAACTTGCTCCGAAGCTCGCCGCATCGAGTGATTCAAAGCGGACATTTTTAAGCTCCAGTTGCGCGGCTGAATCACGGGCACACTCTATCGCCTCTGACTCGATCTCTATCCCGACGATACTCCGATCCTCTGTCGCACAATGAAGAGCAAATCCCCCTACTCCGCAAAAAAGATCCCATAGAATCTTCGGTTTGCTCTCATCCGCCCACTCGCTCGCGGTGCGGTAGAGTTTTTCGGCCACTTCGGGGTTGGTTTGGAAAAAACTTTTAGGTCGGATATAGAGGGGGATGCCGTTGAACCGCTCTTCGAGGCGGCGCTGTTCGCTCAGGAAGATCTCCTCTTCCCCTTCCAAAATTGCCATATGAACCGGCTGGATATTGGCAGTGATCACTTTAAGATCGGGGGCACGTTTCATCAAATCGTCTAAGCCGTTCTCCAGCCTTCCGATGATTCCGTGTGATTTAAGGACAAAACGAAGCATCATCGTACCGTTGGATTTGCTTTTGGTAAGGAGGACATATTTCAGCTCCCCTTTTCGCAATCGTATGTCATACCCTTTTATCCCTAACTCTCGAAGCCACTCTTGGATCGTTTGCAATGTTTTCTGCATACTCATATCATACAGTGGGCACTCGATGAGACTCACCTCTTCGGAGAGCCCCAACACGACCCCCTCTAGCGTAGGGGTTGCTACCATCTTCGCTTTATTTCGAAACCCTTTGATCGGCGATGTTGCAGGTTTGAGCCAATCTTGGGGCTGATACGGATTTAAAAGGGTATGTAAATGCTCCCCTTTTAATTTCAGCTGTTCGGCGTAGTGATAATCGATCCAGCTGCATGAATGGCATTGATGGGTATCGTAATAACTGCAAAAACTCAAATTATATACCGGTTATATTGGCATCAAATGAGCTTTGCGGAATCGCATATAAACGGCGCTCAAGGCGACCGATATGATCTAAAACTTCCTCTGAAGCCGCTTGGAGTCTCAGAAAATGCTCTTTTGCAATCTCTTTATCTTTGTCACTGATCTTTTTTTTGGAATTGAAGATTTTTGAAAAGAATGTCCTATCGCTGTCCGAAAAATAAATTTTAAAAATCTGCAAATATTCGTCATGAAGAGTAAAGTGGGCTTTTTCAATATCGGTTAAACACCCCATATTCCCTAATGCATTCAGTTTTTGCCCTTCACTGTAAAACCACTCTCCAAATGCACAATCGGTACAGTTGAGAGGGATCGCACTCTCATCGATTGCCATCCCTTCAATCAATAACTTAGCACGTTGTACCCATTTGACATGCGCTTTTTTGGCTTCACCTAATGACTGCAATGTTAGAGTTTTATCCATTTTTGCCTACCTATGCTTTAGTATTACTATTATACCTATCGAAATTATAAAAAAATAGCGAATAATGGAGTTTTACACAAACAAACGACTCTAATTACTTTGGTTTTACATTTCTAAGATAGTGCAAGACGGTTCCGATCAAATCATCATCGTCTTTGCTCTTGCTCTGCAGCGTCTCTTTTACCCCGCTCGCGTATTCTATAGTGATATTTTGGTTGTAGTTGCTCACCATCTTGATTTTCTTCTCGATACAGAGGAGTTTAATCACCATAATCTCGAAAAATTGCTTGGTTGGTGTATCAGGTTTTCCAAACCGATCTCCCACTTCCTCTTCGATCTCATAAATCTCACTCGGAGACTCACACTGGCTGAGGCGGCGGTAAAGTTCGAGACGGAGCCGATCTTCGGTAACGATCTCATCACTGATAAAGGCACTGACGGTGAGTTTTATATCCACTTTAGCCCGCACCGCTGTCGTTTGGTTGGTGAGGATTTTGATCGCATCTTCCAACATCCGTAGATAGAGGGCATAACCGATATTTTTGATATGGCCGCTTTGAGCATCTCCGACGAGATTCCCACCGCCACGAATTTCGAGATCGTGATACGCCAACATTGAGCCGCTTCCGAGGAACGAATTGGATTCGAGTGCCACGAGGCGCTTTTTCGCCTCTTCGGTGAGATGGTCTTTGTCATCTACGATGAAATAGGCATACCCCTCGATATGCCCCCGTCCGACACGACCGCGAAGCTGGTGCAGATCCGCCATCCCAAATCGATCCGCCCCGTCGATGATCATCGTATTCACCGTCGGCATATGGATTCCTGACTCGATGATGGAGGTGGCGAGAAGGACATCGTATTGACGGTCGGCAAATTTGGCAAGTTCATCCTCGGTTTGGGTCGCACTGATTTGAGAGTGTAGGATGAGGATTCGCAGCTCTGGAAGGATCGCTTTGAGCTCACCTGATTTGATAATCATTGAATCAATCGAGTTATGGACGTAAAATACCTGACCACCGCGTCGAAGCTCCCGTAAAATCACCTCTTTGATCAGCTTCTCATCGTAGTTTTTGACAAATGTCCGTACCCCTAAACGCTCACTTGGAGGGGTGAGGAGTTCGGACATCGTTTTGATCGAGCTGAGGGCTTGGTTGAGACTGCGTGGGATCGGCGTCGCACTCATGCTGAGGAGATGGACGTTCTCATAGAGCGACTTGAGCTTCTCTTTTTGTTTCACTCCGAATTTATGCTCTTCATCGATGATGACGATCCCGAGCTTCGCACAACTCACTCCGAACAGCGCATGGGTACCCACAACACAATCGAGTTCTCCCGCTTCAAGCGCTCGCAATGTCGCATTTTTCTCTTTGGAGCTGACAAAACGATCCAACTTCGCGACCCGAAGCCCGAACGGCGCAAGGCGGGTTTTCAGCGATTGGAAGTGCTGAGAGCTGAGCAAGGTTGTAGGAACGACGAGGAGCGATTGGTATCCCCCCTTTGTAGCGGTAAAAATTGCGTTCATCGCCACCTCGGTTTTTCCGAAACCGACATCGCCGCTGAGGAGCCGATCCATAATCTGCCCCGAAGAGAGATCACGAACGATGGAGCTGATTGCGCTCGCTTGATCGGGGGTGTAATCAAAACCTGCGGCGGCTTGAAAACGGCGTAATTCTCCCCCGTCGACATTAATGACCGAAGCTTTGATAAGGGCACGGCTTGCCGCAATCCCGACGATCTCAGAGGCGATCTCAAACAACCGTGCTTTAACCGACTCTTTGAGTTTGCCGAAGCTTCCTTTGCCCAGACGATCCAGTACAGGAAGGCTACCTGAGGCGATATAGCGATCGATCGCATCGAGATTTTCGACGGGGAGGAGAAGCTTGTCATCCCCCATATATTTGATGACGACGAGATCTTTGATCCCCCCTAGAATCTCCGCCTGCTCGATCCCGACAAATATCCCCACTCCGTACTCTTCGTGTACGACGTAATCCCCCACTTTCAAATCATCGAGAAGGATGGAAGTACGACGGCGGCGACGCTTTTTCTCATGGCGGTTGAGAGAGAAGATCACTTCATCTGGGCCGATTAGATTCAGGACGATCCCTGACGTTTTTAGCGTTATCCCCTTAACATCGAATATCCCAGAGGCTTTGAGCTGCGTATCGCTCGCGGCGATTAGGGTAAATTTTTTGTTCTTATGGACACTTCGGAGGGTTTCGAAATTCCCTCCCCCCAACGGAGTATATTTCTCAGATTCGCTAAGGATATCCGCTTCCAATCGTACGCGCGGCAATGTCGGCTGATTAAGACCGTAGGCTTCATCGAGGACACTTTTCATCTCACGGATACGGGCAACCTTTTTCCCTTCGCACAGATCGACTCCGTGCTCTCCCAATACCCAAAAACCCAGGGAAGCAATGTCTTTTACAAAACTGTCACTTTGCGCCTGAGCTATCGCTTTTTCGAAATGTTTGTACTGCAGTGCATCGAGAGAGAAAAAGGCGCTTGTGACCTCGATACTCGCTAACTCTTCTTTGTCGGTACGCTGGGTTTCGACATCAAACGCTTTGATCTCTTCCACCTCATCATCAAATAGGCTGATACGGTACGGGTTGCTTTGGTTAGGGACATAGATATCGAGGATGTCACCGCGATGGGATACCTCCCCCTCCATCTCTACCATATCGACAAAGGTGTATCCCCAGTGGATCAGCTTCTCTTTAAACGCCCCTAAATCGATCCGTGATGCGAACTCAATGGTCTCGCTTTGAAGCAATGATGGATCAGGCATCGGAAAAAGGAGGGTTTTAAGAGGTGCAATAATCAGCGGTTTTTTGGACGCCGTGTAATAGGTACGCAACGCGGCGAAAAGAGAAAAAAGCTCTTCACTAAACGGGCGTAAATCATCCATATAGGTCGCACGAAAATCGGGCAATACGATGTGTGGAATTTCCAAAAATATCGAAACATCGCTCAGTTCCGACGCCTCTTTCGCATCCTCGCAGAGGAGAATTTCAGGGAGGTTTTTCGGGTTGTTTTTTACGTATTCATACCATCGTGCTTGTGACATTTATCCTCTTTAAAAACGTTTCGGCGACACTGAATGAGCCGAAAACCAAATATTCTTTATCTTCATGGACTGCATCAAATAGACTAAACGGTATTTCTGCCTCACGTAAAACAGATTCAAGCAAATGACGCTCAACAATCCGCCCCTCACTCACCTCAATGATCTCAACCGATTCGATGATAGGTTTTAGAATACTCAAAATCTCACGATAATCTTTATCCCCATAGGTGTTATAAATCAAGGTTACTTTTTGCCCCGCATAGGCTTTAGCAATCGACTCTGCCGCAAGGGCATTATGCCCTACATCCAACGTAATATTAGGCTCAATTTTACTCAAACGTCCGAACAAGGCACTCTGATCAAACAACGCTTCCGTTGCACAAAATCCAAGCATCTCATACGCCGCCATCGCCAATGTCAGATTATCGCATAAATAATCGCTCAGGCTGTTTTTTGTTGCAAGATGCAATGCTATCTCTTCAATACTCGGAGTCAAACGCTCCGTGAGTGTATAAAGTTCACACCCTTTTTCATCCGCAATCGCACGTGCGATAGACTCTACCTCAGAGTGTTTTTGTTTTCCCAAAAGAGCAACTCGCTGCATGCTTCGCAGTTTGGTCGTTGCGATGGAATCGATAGTGTTCCCTAAAAATGCCGCATGATCAAAATCGATAGGGGTAAAAATACTCAATACCTTCTCGTAAACATTCGTTGCATCAAATTCGCCCCCCAGCCCCGCTTCACATACGACGTATTCACACCCCTCATATGCAACCATAGCAAGGAGTGTCGTGTACTCAAAATAGCTTAGCGCTTCGGAAATCGCATCTGGTAAAATGGAGAGAAGTTTCTCATGTGCCGCTTCGAGTGCTTCATCGCTTATCTCAGAGCCGTTCAACCAAATGCGTTCGTTAAACCGGATAATATGAGGCGACGTATAATGACCGACTTTTTTTCCGGCACGGCTCAATGCAGTTGCCAAGAAACGCCCAGTTGAGCCTTTGCCGTTCGTACCGACAAGATGGATTATCTTTGGGCTAGGGAGGAGATGCGCAACTACTTGATACGCTTTGGGAAAGCGCTCGACATCAATGACATCGTAAAAAAGTGGCTTAAGGAATAGAAAATCGCTCAGTTTCATACAGGCTCGACGCGATTTCGCCCTTTGCGTTTTGCGTCGTAAAGGTGCTCATCCGCGCCCTTTATCAATGCTTTTAATGACGTAAAATCTCCACGCTCAGCAACACCGATACTGACACTCACCGCAATACGCTGCCCTTGATACATAAAATGGGCTTGCTCGACATGGGCGCGTACTTTTTCACAGAAAACTTTCGCTCCGGCTAAATCGGTATCTCCCAAAATCGCCAAAAATTCTTCTCCCCCGAAACGTCCTACGATATCGCTTGTCCGAGCCTCTTCCTTGAGAATTTTGGCAAATGCAATAAGGACGGCATCTCCCGCGTCATGCCCGTACGTATCATTCACCGATTTAAAATGATCCAAATCAAACATTGCAACGCAAAACGAATGGCTATGCCGTTCAAATTCGGCCTCTTTCAGATTCATATACTCTTCGATCGCACGTTTATTAAAAAGTTTGGTTAAAAAATCTTCCCGAGAAGCTTGTGTAGCTTGAGCCAGTTCCACTTCAAGAGCAGCAATCTTTTTCCCCATTTTAGTCACTTTTTCATTGTGTACTTTCAAATCTTTGCTCAACACTTCCACTTTTTCTTCCAATGTGCTGGCAATAGTATAAAGACGCTTATGTGCCGTTTTAAAATCGGTGGGTTTATTATGTTCCAAAGCCTCTAAATCACGCTTAACCTCACGGATTTCACTGCTTGAACTTTCACTTCGTTCAATCAAATCGATGAGCTGAACGGAAAGTTTTTCGAGAAGTTTATCGAGAGCTTTTACCATCTCTTCAACACTTTGTTTATCCAAAGCTATCCGCATCGTAATCGCTGTTTTGAGCTCTTTTTCACACTCATCACTCATGATGTAAACCGGATTCTCACTTAGTTTTTGTGAGAGTTGTAATGTCGTATTGTCCATAATAGGTGCAATTGAGGGGACCAACGAAGAGATAAGCAAGCGGATTATTTTATTGTAATCCACCCCTTGTTCTGCACTCTTGTACAGATTAAGACTCTCAATAGTACTTCGTAAATTAGCCGAATCAACCGAACCGAAATGGGCTAGCTTCATTAAAAAAGAGTCATCATATACACTCAGAAAATTACTCCAAGCCTGTTTTAGCAACTCTATCTGTGTCGATCCCCCTTGGGACTCCAAGATAGTGATAGTTTTCTTCGCAAGTGCCGAGGCATCAGGGTTGTGCAATACATCTATACTTTGTGCCATTTTTTTAGCCAAAGCGCTCAGATGTTCCACCAATATTGTCGCTTCATTGGGATTCATCCGGCTGAGTTTAGAGATTAAAAAGCGGATAAGTTCAGCTGTCGTTTTAACACGATACTGTTTTATCTCTTCCGCTGTTTTTTTATCAAAAAGAGAGTTATAGCGATCAATGCCGCTGCAGTCTTCAACCGCAAATCCTGCACGTTTGGCTTCCGCACAAAACGTTTCGGTATAGACATCGGGAGTCCATACTTTTCCCTCGTTTTTTAGTCTTTCAACGGTATTCCGAACAATCTGGTTAATAGTCATGACTTCCCTTTATTTCGAATCAGAGCCCTGTGCTTCCGCTTGTGTAACATTCGAATCGGCACCTTGTGCCGCAACTTGTGCGACAAAAGCATCAATCGCTTTTTGTGCCCCTTGGCGTATCGCTTCAAATCTGGCCTGATCCGAAATAATCGCATTCGGCTCGATTTCAAAATCATACATCCCACTAGTAGAATGTGAAGTGGTTTTCCCTTCTGTTTTACGGCTAATACTCATGCTCACCGTAGCTCGGTAGGTGATAACATACCCGTTGGTGTCATATCGCAATGGACTAAAAGAGACTCCGCCGATCGAAATTTTCAAATGAGTTTGCGCTCTATTTTTAGGAACAAGTGCGGTACGAAATTTCGTAATAACCGCTGTATCGACGGCATCTTTAATAATAACCGTATTTTGAGGATCTTCCATCCTTACCACAACTTCGGTACTGACGCTCTCGCCGACAACACGTTTAGCATAATGGCTTGAGGGTTGATAGCCGCATCCGCTAAAAAGGATCAATGCGCTCAGTATCCAAAATTTCATAGTGCTACCCTTTAATTACAAGGTTGACGAGTTTACCGGGAATCACAATCGCTTTGAGTATCTCTTTTCCCTCTAGCCATTTTTCTACGTGCGCTTTGGCAATCTCAATGATCGCTTCTTGAGACTCACTAACACCGACTTCGATTGTGGCGCGATTCTTACCGTTGATAGAAACTCCCAGAGCTACGCTATCGACTTCAAAGACCTCCTCACGTACCACTTGAACACCAAAGTTTTTTCCGCCGAAAAATTCGGTTGAGAGTTCCCAACAGATATGGGGAACGATCGGCTCCATCACGGAGGTGAGAATCCAATACCCTTCTGTCCACACATCGCGGTTGGTTTGTTCATTCAACGCATTCATTGCTTCCATAACACCGGCAATCATAGTGTTGAACGTATGACGCTCACCGTAAACCTCTTGAGCACGTTTAAGGGCTTCATAAACTTTTTTACGAGCACCTTTCTCTTCTTTAGAGAGGGTAGTATGATCGATCATCGGTAAGCGGTCGGTAACATTGACATATTGGCTTCGATCAGCAAATCGTTTGAGAAAGCGATATGCCCCCTCTACCGCACTGTCGTTCCACTCCAACTCTTGGGTTGGAGGTGCAGCGAAAAGGATAAAAAGTCGCGCCGTATCAGCACCGTATTTTTCCACCAAAGCACCCGGATCGACGGTATTGCCTTTGGATTTTGACATTTTCGCACCGTCTTTAAGAACCATCCCCTGAGTGAGGAGATGCTCAAACGGCTCATCAGAGCTGACGTATCCCAAATCACGGAGCATTTTCGTAAAGAAACGGGCATACAACAGATGCAAAATCGCGTGCTCAATACCGCCGATATAGTGATCAACACCCATCCAATAATCGAGGGCTTGTTTGTCAAATACCTCTTTATGATCATTCGGTACCGTGTAGCGTAGGAAATACCATGACGATTGGATAAAAGTATCCATCGTATCGGTTTCACGAAGTGCAGGTTTGCCACATTTCGGACAGGTACAATGTTTCCATGACGGATGGTGTTCGAGCGGATTTCCCTCACCGTTGATGACAACATCCTCAGGAAGTGCTACCGGAAGATTGGCTTTATCTTCGGGAACGATTCCGCAGGTGTCACAGTGGATCAACGGGATCGGAGCTCCCCAGTAACGCTGACGGCTGATTCCCCAGTCTTTGAGACGGAAATTGACCACTTTTTTTCCGAGTTTTTCGGTTTCGAAATAGTCCATAATTGCTGCTTTCGCCGCAATATTATCCAATCCGCTGAACTGTGCACTCTCACCCAATGTACCTGTTTCCGTATAAGCGCACCCGCTAGGAAGTTCACTCTCAGGAAAAATAACCGCTTTAATCGGAAGATTATATTTCGTCGCAAACTCATAGTCGCGATCATCATGAGCTGGAACGGCCATGACGGCACCCGAGCCGTAATCGGTAAGGACAAAATTCGCCACCCAAACAGGAACTTTGGCTCCCGTTAGAGGATGGATGACATTGATCCCAAGTGACACTCCCTCTTTCGGGCTGGTCGCACGCTCACGCGCACTCACCCGCTGCATTGCTTTGATCGCATTGACGGTATCCGCATCAAGCAATCCGAATGAGATCATATGGCGAACGATTTCATGTTCCGGTGCGAGAGCGGCGTAACTCACCCCATAAATCGTATCGGGGCGGGTTGTAAAGACATCAAAACTTTGATAGACGGCACCTAAGCGTGCTTCGCTCTCCGAATCTAGTTTAAACGAAAATTCAAGCCCGTACGATTTTCCGATCCAGTTCTCCTGCATCGTCAAAACCTGTTTCGGCCATTTTCCCTCAAGGGTTTTGAGTGATTCAAGGAGCTCTTCGGCATAATCGCTGATTTTCAGGTAATACTGATACATCTCTTTTTGGACTATCTCCGTCCCGCATCTCCAGCATCCCCCATCAACCACTTGCTCGTTGGCTAAAACGGTAAGATCATGCGGGCACCAGTTGAGAAATCCCTGCTTACGGTACAACAGCCCTTTATTAAACATGTCAATAATAAATGCTTGCTCGAACGCCGTATATTCAGGGTTGGAAGTGGCAAACTCGCGATCTTCAGAAAACGAAAGGCCTAGCCCCGCAAGCTCCCCTCGCATCGTCGCGATGTTTTCATAGGTCCATTTCTTCGGGTGAACGCCGTGTTTAATCGCCGCGTTCTCTGCCGGCATACCGAAACTGTCCCATCCGATCGGGTGGAGAACATTAAATCCCTGCTGACGGTAATAACGGGCAAAAGCATCACCAATCGTGTAGTTACGAACGTGTCCCATGTGGATCCGCCCCGAGGGGTAAGGGAACATACTTAAAACATATTTTTTTGGTTTAGAAAAATCAGTTGAGGGTTCATACGCTTTGGTTGTACTCCAAGTTTTCTGCCACTTGGCCTCAATCGATGCTGGGGTATAATTCAAAAAAAACTCCTATATTTATTCGTAATTCTCTTTAGCTTTTGCACTCTCAATGAATACCATAAAAATTGAAAAAAGATTGGCGATCAAGGCACCGATAGCCAATGAAATAGCCCACGTTTGATTTCCCACTACTTCCACATAGATGAATGCGGGAATCAAATGCAAATCGGCAACCAAAGAAGCGGCGAGAAGCTCTGCCGCCAAAAGGTTACGAACACCCAATTTCAAAATAGTTGAGATCAGATTCAAACTGGCCGCAATAAACAACATAATCGATGTATGGTCATACAAAAATCCCGCTACCGAGGTCAAACTCATCAGCGTGAAAAAAACATAAACGACTTTTCCCCAATCCATCAGTGGCTCCTTAAACTATACCTTGCTCAAACTGAGCGCGCATTTTCTCTTTTTCGGCTTGAAGTTTGATTTTCTCCGCCATTTTTTCACGGTATCGGCTCACACTAAACCCTGTCCACACGACAAGCTGTGCAGCAACGAAAATTGAACTGTAAGTTCCAATTATAACACCGACAAGCATCGGGAAACTGAAACCGATCATAATATCTCCCCCAAACAAGAAAAGAGTCAGTACCACAAAAAATACCGTCAATGAGGTCAAAGTTGTACGAGACTGAGTACGAGAAACCGCTTCATTCACGATCATAACAAAATCACTGTTCTTACTTTCTTGAATGTGTTCACGAATACGATCATATACGATAATCGTATCATGAATCGAATACCCCAAGATCATAAGGAGTGCCGCAACACTCTCAATGTTAAAATCAATCTCAAAATAAGAGACAAAACCAAACGTAATAACGATATCGTGGACGATCGCAATAATTGCTGCCAATGCGAAACGCCACTCATATCGAAACGTCACCATGGCCATAATCGCCGCCAACGTCAAAAGAAATGCGGTAAGTCCTTTTACCCGAAGTTCATCTCCGACTTTCGGACCGACCATATCGACACGGCGAATTTCAAATTCACCTGTCCCTTTGAGAATCTCTCTCGTAACGTCTCCGATATCTTTGCTCAAACCGTCCGTCGATGCCGCCGTTTTAATAATGATCTCTTCGGGTGAACCGAATTCGGTAACACTGGCATGTTTAAAAAGCTCATCTTTTTCTAACGCTTCACGAACTTTATCAATCGGTGCGACACCCTGATATTTAACCTGAACAACCGTTCCTCCGGTAAAATCGATACCGAACGAAAACCCTTTTATCGCAATCAAACCGATCGCTAAAAAGAAAAGGACAAACGAAGCAACGAAAAATATTTTCCCTTTGCCTAGGAAGTTATAGACTTTATCTTCTTTAAACAATTCCATTATGCATTCACCTTTCTCGTCATTCCAAACCACATTTTGTAGTTTTTCGATTTTTCAATACGATTGGTAAAGAGTTGGAAAATCCCATACGTTCCGACAATCGCCGTCAACATAGAGGCTAAGATACCCATACTGAGGGTTACAGCAAACCCTTTAATGGCACCGGTTCCATAAACATACAAAATAGTACACGCGATAATTTGCGTTATATTGGAATCCAAGATAGCACGCATCGCTTTAGCGTATCCCTCTTCCAACGCTTTTCGGACACTAAGCCCCAGACGTAACTGTTCTCGGACACGCTCATTAATAATGATATTGGCATCAACCGCCAAACCGATATGAAGGACAATCCCCGCCATACCCGGTAATGTCAGTGTCGCGCCTAAAAGCGCCATCATCGCCAAAATAATAAAGATATTGATCAATACCGCAAGGTTGGCAATAATACCGGCCAAACCGTAATACATCATCATAAAGATCATGACGAGGACAAATCCACTAACCAAAGCAAGCAAAGAGGCTTTAATGCTATCAGCTCCCAAACTTGGTCCGACAGAGCGTTTTTCCAGCATATAGATCGGAGCCAACAAGGCACCCGAACGCAATGCAATCGCTAAATCGTTCGCCTCTTCGATTGTGTAGTTACCGCTGATCTGACCGCTTCCGCCTCCGATACGCTCATTAATAACCGGAGCCGAATAGACTTTGCCATCCAACACGATCGCAAGACGTTTACCGACACTTTTACCGGTAAAATCACCAAATATCTGTGCCCCTGCGGAGTTAAGCGAGAAATTGATGACCGGACGGTTGTTTTGATCGTATCCGACCTGTGCATCGGTAAGCATCGTCCCATCCAAAATCGGGATCTCATTCACCAAATGTTTCATTTGCGGCTGAAGGGCATCTTCGAGAATTTTATCCCCATACGTTGCCGCTTCCGCTTCGCTCATATCATTGATCCTCATAGCGCGGTCTTCATCTACTGCCATAAGTTCGAGCTTCGCCGCACGAGAAATCAACTCACGAGCACGTTGTTCTTCTTGAGGTGTTTTAATCCCTGGAAGTTCGACCAAGATTTTATCAACACCTTGCCGCGCAACAACAGGTTCTGCCAAACCGAACTGATCGAGACGGTTACGAATCGTTTCGATTGCCTGATCAACGGCTTGTGTCTTCAATTTTTCTATCTCTTCCGGCGTAAAAGAGACACTGTACGATTCACCCGACGCTTTTGCAACAGCACCTTGAACGGTTTTTAGATGCTCATCAATCTTGATACCGTCCTCACTGTCCAAAAGAGAAAAGATAACATGATCTCCCTCTACACTGAGGCCGTCAAGCAAAATATCATTCTGTTCCGAAAAGTGTTTAAGACCGGATGCAACCGATTTAAGCTGTGAATTGACAGCCTCTTCGGTTTTAACCCCCAACAAGAGATGTAATCCCCCTTGAAGATCGAGTCCAAGGGTTACTTTTGCACCACTCTGACTTTGAGTTAGGGATGGTATCGAGAAAAGTATCCCAAATAGTGCTGCGGCAATGAGTAAAACGACACGGAAATTAAGCTTCATCCTCGTACTTTCTGGCAACCGCATCTTTGACAAGGCGCACTTCGGTCTCATTATTCATTTTAATTACGAAATAAGTATCTTCAACTTTTTTGATCTCAACGATCAATCCGCCGGTGGTGATAATTTTATCCCCTCGTGTAAGGGCTTCAATCATCTCTTTATGCTTTTTAGCCTGTTGGTTTTGGGGACGAATGATCACGAAATACATAATAGCGATCAAAAAGACAAAAGGGAGAATTTGAGTAACAATTTCCATGGATATCCTTGGGTAATGTGAAATTGGGGCATTATACTGAAATGTGGCTAACAACGATATAATTCCCCCATGAAATATCGAACTGCACCTATTATTGAACTTGTTGTCGCCCCATTGTTGATCGCCCTTTTTTTCTCAGCCTTTATCTATTGGGAACATTTTGATCTCACCTCTAAAGCTTTGAACACTTTTTCAGGGCTTATTGCCCTTTATGCCCTTTTGCACGCACCCAAACGTACTATACTCATCAGCGGGTTTTGGATCGGGTTATTGTGGTGCTACTGGATCGGTTTTAGTTTTCAATATTACGGTCTCGGATGGGCAACGTGGCTCGTTGCTTTGGGATTCGGAATCGTCTATGCCCTCTATTACGGAACCATGGCCCTCACCTCACATCCCCTTATCCGTGCGATCATCCTTTTCGGTATCACCTATATTTGGCCGATGGATTTCAACTGGATGCAACCTGAACTGATCTTCGTTGAAAGTTACATGGGATTTACCAAATGGCAGTTTGCCCTAATCCTCTTTTCGCTCGCCTCGACGATATGGTTTGAGGGGTGGAAAAAATTCCTTCCCCTTATCCTTCTTCTCGGAGCGGTTCAAACCTCGTATGCTACCCCGAACCTTCCTGATGTCAAGATCAAACTGGTCTCTACCGATATTTCGCAGGATTTTAAATGGCAGGGGGAACGTTTAGAGCAAACGCTACAAGAAAATTTCGATGCTATTGATGAAGCGATCGCACAAGGGTATGATCTAATCGTCCTCCCCGAATCGGCATTCCCCCTCTATATGAATGAGCATACTGCGATATCCGAAGCACTTGCAAAACGTTCCCTGCACATCGCCATACTGACGGGAACATTGCATAAAGAAAATAATCTCAACTATAACGTCTCCTATCTTTTCGATCAAGGAAATGTCACCGTTGCGAAAAAAACGATCCTCGTCCCCTTCGGCGAGTACATTCCCCTCCCTGAATTTTTACGAGGATGGGTCAATCGTGAGATTTTTGGAGGAGGGGCTGATTTTGTCACCGCTAGTGCCCCGACCGATTTCAAAGTCAAAGGGGTGAGCTTTCGCAATGCGGTCTGCTACGAAGCAACCCGTGAAGAGCTTTATACGCCGGAGGTTCGCTATATGATCGCCGTGAGTAACAACGGATGGTTCAAACCCTCCATTGAGCCGACGGTGCAAAAGCTGTTAATCCGTTTTTACGCACGGAAAAACAATACCGTTGTATTCCACTCGGCTAATGGCGGGGGAAGCGGGATAGTCTATTAACGTTTGAAACGTTACTCGACAACCGCCAATACTTGACCGGCTTCGATTTTATCATTTACATTGACACTGATTGATGTTACTTTTCCGTTTCGTGGAGCAACAACGTCGATCTCCATTTTCATTGCTTCTAGAATCATAATTTTATCGCCTGCATTGACACTATCGCCGACTGCTGCAACGAGTTTAAATACTGAACCCGGAAGTTCGGCACAAATCGCGTTTGCATTTGCTACTGGCGCTGCTGCTACAACTGGTGCTGCTACCGCTACTGGAGCCGCTACCGGTGCTGCTACTGATACTGATTGAACGTTTGCGTTACCATCTACAATTTGTACGTTATATTGTTGTCCGTCTACGATTACTGTGTACGTTCCGTTTGCCATTGTGAAATTCTCCTGTTTTGATTGATTTTCTTGTTTTGATTCTGCCGTTTTTGGGCTATTTTTTCGAACGTTTACGGTCGCTTCCCCTTTGAGGAATGCAATCCCTTTAACATCGCATGATGCAGCGATGAATATATTTTCATCGGTGGCATCAAGGCCCTCATCACTCAATTTTTGAGTCCAGTAGGCGATTGATTTTGTCTCATCACGATCGGCGATATCGATGGCATTTTCCGTTGTCGGTTCAAGCTTGAGTTGCTCGTGAGCAATACGAACCACTTCTGCATCCGGTGCCGTAGGGGTTTTACCGAAGTAGCCCAAGACCATTTTTCCATAACCCGGTGCAATTTTTTTCCATGGCCCCATAAGGGCGTTGTTAAGGGCTTGTTGGAAATAGAACTGAGATACCGGAGTAACGGAGGTACCGTATCCCCCTTTCTCAACCACTTCACGCATAGCTCGTATCACTTCAGGGTAACGATCTAACATATTGTTATCACGCATCATTTGAGTATTGGCAGTCAGTGCACCGCCCGGCATTGGAGAGAATGGGATAAGAGGGGATACTTGTGTCGCTTCGGGTGGCATAAAGTAATCTTTGAGGCAATCACCCAATACCTCTTCGTATTTGAGGATTTTTTCGAGTTCAAGACCGCCAAGGTCGAAGTTCTTCCCTTTAACGGCATGAAGCATCGTCAAGATATCCGGTTGAGATGTTCCGCCGCTGACCGGAGCCGCTGCCATATCGATACCGTCAACGCCTGCTTCGAGTGCCGCGAGATAACACGCAACACTGACACCTGCCGTTTCGTGGGTATGAAGACGCAAATGGGTCCCCTCAGGAACCAAACGACGTGCCATTTGAATGGTCTCGTATACTTTTTGCGGGCTTGATGTACCGCTTGCGTCTTTAAAACAGATAGAGCTGTAAGGGATGCCCGAATCTAAAATTTCACGGAGTGTTTTTTCATAGAAATGGACATCATGGGCACCGACACATCCCGGAGGGAGATCCATCATTGTCACAACCACTTCGTGCTTTAGTCCGTGATGGACGATACGTTCACCGGAGTATTTAAGGTTTTCGACATCATTCAATGCATCGAAATTTCGGATCGTTGTCGTTCCGTGTTTTTTGAACATTTTGGCGTGCAAATCGACCATTTCACGGCTGCCTGTATCGAGCATTACCGTGTTCACTCCCCGTGCTAGGGTTTGGAGATTCGCATCCGGTCCTACGATGGCGCGAAAACGATCCATCATATCAAATGCGTTTTCATTTAGATAGAAAAAAAGGCTTTGAAAGCGCGCTCCGCCTCCAAATTCAAAATGTCGGATCCCCGCCTCCGCAGCCGCTTCCACAGCAGGGAAGAAATCTTCCATTAACACACGCCCGCCGAATACAGACTGAAAGCCGTCACGAAACGTAGTGTCCATCACATCGATGTATTTTTTTGCCATTTACCTAATCCCTACTTTTTTGTATTGTTGCGGTGATGAATCGCAGCTACAAGTGTCGCGATCCCTAACATTCCATAATTTTGAGAATTTTGTGTTTGCTGATGGTGTAAGGCAGCCGCAATCGCTGCTACTTTTGAGCGCACATCATTGTTTTCCAAATCATGCTGGTGTAAGGCAGCCGCAATCGCTGCTACTTTGGCTCCTTGTGCACGATCATCCGATGATGATGGCTCACCTCCAAAGTTTTGAGATTCTGGGCCATTTTTGGATTGAGCCATACCAAAAAATCTCATTGCCTTATGTAAAATTTTCATTCCTCGTTCCATATTCAATACTTAGTGGCGTACGTTGAGATTGTTTTTGTTGATCGCTTCGATAACAGCGGTAATGTGTTTCATTTTAGCCTCTTCGTCATCCATGTTGTGGATCGCATCAAGGTTAAAATGTTGTAATTTAGTATCAAGATACCCTGTGTCGAGTTCCCCTTTGATAAAATGTTCATCACGAACGATTTGTCGATGAAGAGGGATATTCGTCGGGACACCCTCAATCAAGAACTCATCCAATGCACGTCGTGCTTTACGAACGGCATCTTCCCACGTCAATGCCGTAACGATCAATTTTCCGATCATCGAATCATAATTTGAGGGAATTTGATAGTTGGTATAGGCCATAGAGTCCAAACGAACCCCAGGACCACCGGGTGCAAGGTAGTTGGTGATAAGACCCGGGGATGGGACAAATCCCAATTTCGGATTTTCGGCATTGATACGAAATTCGATCGCATACCCGCGGAATTTAATCTCTTCTTGCATAAATTTGAGCGGATCACCTTCAGCGATTTGGATCATGCGTTGAATCAAATCGATTCCTGAGATCGCTTCAGTAACCGGATGCTCAACCTGAACACGTGTGTTCATTTCGATGAAATAAATATTATCATCTTGATCCACCAGATACTCGATGGTTCCAACACTCTCATAGCCCAGTTTGAACATCGCTTTGGTCGAGATACGGTAAAGCTCACGGCGTGTCGCTTCGTTGAGCAACGGCGAAGGGGCAATCTCGATCACTTTTTGGTGACGGCGTTGGATTGAACAGTCACGATCTCCGAGATGAACAACATTGCCGTATTTATCTGCCACGATTTGAATTTCGATATGGCGAGGATTTTTAAGATATTTTTCGATGAATACTTCACCACGGCTAAAAAAACGGAGTGCTTCTTTAGTAGCTGACTCATACATCTCTTTAAAATCAGATGCCTTCTCGACGATACGCATACCGCGTCCGCCTCCTCCAAAAGCCGCTTTGATGATGATCGGGAATCCGATACCGGTTGCGATTTTCTCCGCATCGTCGATATTATCAATCGGCTCATCCGTACCCGGAAGCATTGGAACACCAACTGCGCGCATTGCTACTTTAGAGGCCATTTTATCACCAAAAAGGGCAATATGCTCAGGTTTCGGTCCGATAAAGATAATATCGTTATCAACACACGCTTGTGCAAATTCTGCACTTTCCGACAAAAATCCATATCCCGGATGAATTGCATCACAATCAGCTTTTTTAGCCAATGAGATGATACGGTCATAATCAAGATATGCGGCGATAGGATCACCCATAATCGGATAGCACTCATCGGCTTTACGAACCCAAACACCATTAACGTCTGCTTCTGAAAATACGACAACACTTTTAATTTCCAACTCTTTACAAGCACGAATAATACGAAGTGCGATTTCACCACGGTTTGCAATCAATACTTTGCTGATCTTTTTAGTTTTCACTTATTTCCTCGCTTGAACATCTTGGAGTATTTTAGGCTCTTAAGATACCCGATATCTTGATTTAAAAATGAAATTATAGGATAAAACTGCTGTTTGTGCAAAGCTTTTTAACTAAGACTAAAAATATTAAGCAAAAAGGTTCTATTTTCTCTATCCTTATTAAGTTGCTCATGATTATTGGATTATAAAAGATTTACTACTATAATGGCTAAAAAACAGGGGTACATTTCATGAACATCGCGGCAAATATCACTGAACTTATCGGCAATACTCCTCTAGTTCAGCTCAATTCCCTCTCATCTGTGAGCGGAGCTACTATTTTGGGAAAATGCGAATTTATGAATCCTACCAGTTCCGTTAAAGACCGTATCGGATTTAATATGATCCAAAGTGCTATAAAAGAGGGGAAAATCAACTCTGAAACCCTTATAATCGAGCCTACCAGCGGAAATACAGGAATAGCTTTGGCCTCAATCTGCGCCGCATTAGGGCTTAATCTCACCCTCACAATGCCTGAGTCGATGTCGATCGAACGACGCAATCTTCTAAAAGCCCTCGGAGCCAATCTTGTCCTCACCCCTGCCGCTTCAGGAATGAAAGGGGCTATCGATGAAGCCAATGCATTAGTCGCTTCCAATCCCAACGCACTCGTTTTACAGCAATTCGCCAATCCCGCCAATCCCGCTATTCACCGTATTACGACGGCACAAGAAATTCTCCGCGATACCGATGGAAAAGTTGATATATTTATTGCTGCCGTCGGTACTGGGGGGACGTTGACCGGAACCGGAGAAGCACTTCGAGCCGTGCTGCCGAATGTCCAAATTATTGCGGTAGAGCCCAAAGACTCTCCCGTCCTCTCAGGGGGAAAGCCGGGACCGCATAAGATTCAAGGGATCGGTGCAGGATTTATCCCTGATGTTCTTAACACAACCCTTTACAATGAAATCATTACGATCAGCAACGAAGAGGCCATTGCCGCGTCCAAAGCACTCGCAAAAACAGAGGGTCTCTTGGTCGGAATTTCGGCAGGAGCCAACGTTCATGCCGCATCACTTGTTGCCGCACGTCCCGAGAACAAAGGGAAAACCATCGTCACCATTTTATGTGATACGGCGGAACGCTACCTCAGCACCCCATTATTCGAAGCGTAAATGCTTTTAGAAACCATTCGTTGTGAAAGGGGAGAAGCTCTACATCTCCCCTTTCATCAAAAACGGTTGGAAAAATCGTCTCAATTACTCGATATTCATCAAAAGTATGATTTACAAACGCTAATAGTCCCTCCTGACAACGAACTCTACCGATGCCGCTTTCTCTATGACGCAAACGGGTACACTATCGAGTATCACCCCTATACTCCCAAAAAAATGCGTTCACTTAAACTGCTCACTTGTGATACGCTCGAATATCCCCTTAAATACTCAGAGCGCGAACAACTCACTACCTTATTTGAACAGCGTGAAGATTGTGATGATGTTCTAATTGTTAAAAACAATCATCTAACTGATACCACCATCGCCAACATTGCCCTCTTCATAGAAGGAAAATGGCTTACTCCCGAATCTCCTCTACTGGAGGGGACAACACGAGAGCGTTTACTCGATGAGAAATTTCTCACCATCGCCCCTCTGAGAGCTGATGATATCGCCAAAGCAAGCAAGGTAGCCGTTATGAACGCAATGGTAGGATTCCTTGAAGTCGAAAATGGTATAATTATCTAATTTTATATAATACAGGTCTGCCGTTATGTTATTCGATATAATTAAAAGCTCTTCATTTGCCAGATTGATGGAAAATCATCTTCGGGATATGCTTATTTATCTGTTCGAAAACGACCAGAATTTCGGTATTTTATGCAAAATCGACCACGTTACCTTTGATCCTCCCCTCCCTAAACATCTTAATGATGAGTTTCGGGCAATGACCCTCTTTTTTCTAGCAGGTTACACGTTTGAAAGTGCTCGAATCGATAACGATATTTTAATTTTTGAAGCGGGGTTCGGCCATGAGAATATCGGTAGCTTTGTCTCGGTTCCGCTTCTATCGATTGTTCAGATTATTATCGATGATACGCCGGCGTTTGTTAACTTGGCATTGCCACAGGAACAACACCCTATTATCAACATTGAAAAGCATGAAGGGGTTCAGAATTCGATGAGCGCTCTACTCGCAAATCCTGAAAATCAGAAGTTTTTGAAGAAAAAATAAAGGGCGAAATTTATAATTTCAACCCTAATAAATAAGTGACGACATTATCGATAAAAGCATCGTGCTTACGCTCTTTGCTGTATGCGATATAAAACTTACGTTTAATTTTATAGTTTTTGATCCGTGCTTCGAACAATTTCCCCTCTTCCACTTCATCACTGATTACATGACGAGAGATAACCGATACAACAGGTCGTACCGTATCTTTTGGAGAACGCATCAACGTCTCTTTGATCGCTGTTGAACTGGCAACGACACCGATCACACTAAAGCTTGAACACTCAACTCCAATCTCTTCAAAGACTTCAGAAGTGAGACGACGGGTATGGGAGTTTTCATCACGGCAAATCCAGTCAAATTTATACAAATCTTCTTTACGAAGCTGTTTCGGAATCGGTTGATTAGAGAATACGACCAATTCATCCTCTTCCCACTCACGATAGATCAAACCGTCTTTAAATATCGGTGATTCGATAAGGGCGATATCAATCTTTTTATCCAGCAATTGCTCGACGATATCTTCCGAAAATGCAACGCGGATGTGAACTTCATTGTTAATCTTCTCTTTGAGCTGAGCGATATAAGAGGGGAGAACATAGTTCCCGATCGCGTACGATGCTCCGACAATGAACGTAAACTCTTTACTGATAATTTTAAGCAGCTCTTTCTCACTGGATTGAATCGCTTTTTCCAACTTAGTCGCGATGCGGAAAAGATCTTCCCCCTCTTTCGTAAGTTTAATACCGTTCTTTTTACGTTCAACAACACGTGTATCGAGATAGTCCTCGATAAATTTGATCTGCTGTGTAACCGCAGGCTGAGAAATCCCCAGTTTTGCCGATGCTTTGGAAAAACTTTTTTCCCGAACCACCGTTAAAAACGTCATAAGTTTGGCAAAATCTTTTAACATAATAATTCCTATAAGCTGAATGAATAGCAGTATTATAACTCATTATTATAACCAATGCAAGAGTTTTAGTATACCGTTTACCGCTTCAAGCCACACGGAATTTAAAAAATAGAAAAGTTGGGCTATAATAATTTAACTATTACTACAAACAGGGCAATAACCGTATGGATGAAATTCTCTCAAACCTCAATGAAGCACAGCGCAGTGCGGTCGAGCAGATCGACGGCCCTTTGCTCATTTTAGCAGGGGCGGGAAGCGGAAAAACTAAAACGATTACTACACGCCTTGCCTATCTTCTCGACCAGGTAGGAATACCTGCAGGCAATACCCTTACCCTAACATTTACCAACAAAGCAGCCAAAGAGATGCGCGAGCGAGCGATGGGGTTAATCTCTCAAAACTCTTTTCCTCCGCTGTTATGTACGTTTCATAAATTCGGTTTACTTTTTTTAAAATTTCATATTCATTTGCTCGGACGTGCCAATAATTTCGTTGTAATCGATACCGATGATAAAAAGAAAATCATCAAAAAAATCAATTCCGATCTCCCTACCGCATTGATTGCCAGCGAGATTTCCCGCTATAAAAACTCCCTTATCGATCCTGCTGAAGCCTATGCCCAAGCGGAACTCACCAACTACAAACATATTGCAAAAATCTATGAAGAGTACGAAGCGTATCTTCTTAAAAACAATCTTGTCGACTTTGACGATTTGCTCTGCTTGACCTTTAAATTACTGGATGAAAATCCTGATCTTTGTACCCAAACCTCAGAAAAATACCAATACATTATGATCGATGAGTATCAAGATACCAACGAGCTCCAACTTAGACTCATCCAAAAACTCTGCAAAACCCATAACAACCTCTGTGTCGTCGGAGATGATGATCAGAGCATATACGGATGGCGTGGAGCACATGTGCGCAATATTCTCGAATTCGATCAAGATTTCACCGATGCCATGGTGGTCAAACTCGAATACAACTACCGCTCAACGCAGCCGATTCTCACCGTCGCCAACGCTCTGATAGAACATAACCGCTCCCGATTAGGAAAAACTCTCCTAGCGACCAAAAGCGGCGGAGACGATGTTCAAACCATCACCTCTAACGATGAGAGTGAAGAATCCAAAAAAATTGCCAAGGCTATTAAAGAGCTTATCACTAGCGGGGTTCGTCCAAATGAAATCGCCGTACTGTATCGAATCAATGCCCTCAGCCGATCTCTCGAAGAGGGGCTGAACCGTGCCGGGGTTGCGTATAAACTCGTCGGCGGTCTGCGGTTTTATGATCGTGCCGAAATCAAAGATCTCATCAGTTACCTGCGGGTCATCACCAATGTCCATGATAATTTCTCCCTAAAACGGATCATTAACAAACCCAAACGGGGTCTGGGGAAAGCGACTATTGATAAAATTGAGCTCTCTTCCATCGAAGCCTCCAAATCGATGTTTGAATTCATCTCTACCCTCAGCGACAGTGAGCTCGAAACGCTGGTACGTAAAAAAAGTGCCGGCGAGTTACGTGATTTCGTGGCAGAGATTCTTGAGCTTCGTCGTGTTTCGGAAGAGGCAATTTACCGATTTATTGATCTTTTGGAAGAGCGTTTCAAAATCAAAGAGACCCTCAAAGGGCTCCCTGATGAAGCGGAAAAAATTGCAAATATCGACGAGTTTTACGGACTCTTTCGCGATTATGTCAAACAAAATCCCGAAAGCTCACTCGCTGAGTTTCTGAATGATATTACACTGCAGAGCGAACAAGATCAGGTAGAGGGGGAGAGCATCTACATTATGAGCATCCACGCTTCCAAAGGGTTGGAGTTCGAACACCTCTTCGTCATCGGTTTGGAAGAGGGGTTCTTACCCCTTATCGGTGATGGCAGTGATCTTGAGGAGGAGAGACGTCTGGGGTATGTCGCTATCACACGTGCCAAAAGCAACCTTACCCTCTCAAATGTCAACAGCCGTTTCTACAAAGGACGACGTACCGAACTTCAAAAAAGCCGCTTTATCAATGAAGCGGGATTGTGCGAAGGGTCATTGATTTTGGAGAAAAATACTTCGTATAAAAAAGGGGATTTGGTTCGCCATAAAATCTTTGGAGCGGGACGAGTTGAGGGGGTGAGCAAAGCGGGACGCGAATTTAAACTCAGCATCAATTTCGGCGGTAACAAACGGGATATTCTCGCCTCTTTTGTCGAAAAGCTCTAATCGTCCATGAATCGTCTTTTCGTAGCCTATAAACCCTCCGGTATTAGTTCTAACCAACTTTTAGGTCAACTCAAACGCCGCTATAAGGTCAAAAAAGCGGGTTATTCCGGAACGCTTGATCCGTTTGCCAAAGGGGTCTTAATTATCGCGTTCGGAAACCACGGACGGCTGTTTCGTTTTTTAAACAAAACACCCAAGCGGTACCGTGCGACTCTATGGCTGGGTGCTTATTCTCCGACACTCGATATTGAGAAGATCGAAACGATTGAAGAGACACACCCTGTCGCATTAGAACAACTGCAATCCACCCTCCACTCACTGCAAGGGGAGCTTACCTACCTCCCTCCCAAATACAGTGCAAAACGGATAGAGGGGCGCAGAGCCTATGAATTTGCCCGTGAAGGGAAAGAGGTCGATTTACGTGAGATCACCTCTACCATTTTTGATCTCACCCTTATCCACTATTCTCACCCTTTTGTGACCTTTGAAGCAACGGTATCCGAGGGTACCTACATCCGCTCTCTAGGAGAGATGATTGCGGCACAACTCGGTCTCAATGGCACACTTAGCGCACTTGAGAGACTTAATGAAGGGCAGTTTGTGTATGAAAACGAAAGAGAACTTGACATTAAAAACTCTCTCGCCCTCCCCAAAAACCGCTATAATGGCACAATACAAACGATCCTCTTAGGACAACCTTTGGTGCGTGAAGATTTCGATCTTCAAGAGGAGGGAACCTACTGGATCGACAACGGAGATACGATCTCGATTCTGGAGATTGCCCCTGAGGGTGTCCGTTATATTCTCAATAAGGTTGAAGCATGCTGATTCTCTCCAGAAGAGCCGAAGAATCAATCATTATCGCCGATACGATCACCGTCAAAGTGGTCTCCATCGAAAAAGGGGTTGTCAAACTCGGGATTGATGCACCCCACAACATTCGGGTCTTGCGAAGTGAATTGGTTCGAGCCGTCGAAGATTCAAACAAAGAAGCATCACAGGGTCATGATACGTCGCTTCTCCAACAACTCGCTCAAAAACTAAAATTATGATCCGATATCGCGCCTACGCCAAAGTCAATATTTTTCTCAAAATCACAGGGATACGGGGAGAGTACCATACTCTAACCTCTCGTTTTATGCGCGTTAACACCCTTTTTGATACCCTTTGGTTTGAGTCTAAATCGACCCCAGAATTTGAAATACGGGGAAATTTCGACTGCGAAGTTCACTCCAATACGATCTATAAAGCGTACAAATATCTCCTCGCCGCTACCCGCTCCGATACCCTCTCACAATGGATGGAAAATCACGCGATTTGCGTCGACAAACAGATCCCCTCATTTGCCGGACTTGGGGGTGGCAGTTCCGATGCCGCAACCTTTTTAGCGATGTGCAATGAAGAACTGGAATTAGGACTAAGTGTCGAAGAGCTAGCAAGGATCGGCTCATCCGTCGGTGCAGACGTCCCCTTCTTCGTCTATGGGTATGAGTCTGCCAACGTCAGCGGCATCGGCGAGATTGTCGAACCCTACAATGAACCGTTGATTGATTTTGAAGTCACTACCCCTGAACTTCAAATCAGTACCCCTGCGGTGTATCGTTACTACCGTGAGCACCGCTATGCCCCTATCACTACCGAAGAGGCTTCACGACTCGAAGCGACCCCCTCATTAGAGATATTGGCTACTATTAACTCAAAAGAGGCAAACGACCTCTACAGTGCCGCTTTAGGGTGCTATCCTAAACTGCAAGAAAAAGAGGGGTGGTTTTTCTCCGGAAGCGGAAGCAGTTTTTTTAGGATCAAGGAACAATAACTATGGGCGAAAATATAGCCACCAACAAAAAAGCTTTTTTTGACTACTACATCGAAGAGAAATTTGAAGCGGGACTTGTCCTAAAAGGGTCCGAAGTCAAAGCACTCCGCGCCGGACGGGTCAACCTCAAAGACGGCTTTATCAAAATCGTTCGGGGTGAAGCATTTGTCTTTGGCGTCCATATCGGTGTACTCGATACCACCCACCACTATTACACCCACGAAGAACGGGGAAGCCGTAAGCTGCTACTCCATAAAAAACAGATCGACAAGATGTTCAAAGCGGTGGAGAAAGAGGGGTTTACTCTCGTACCGCTCAGTATCTATTTTAATGATAAAAACCTCGCCAAAATGCAAGTTGCTATCGTCAAAGGTAAAAAACTCTACGACAAACGGGATGATTTAAAAGAGAAAAGTCTCAAACGGGATATGGAACGTGCATTAAAAGGGGAATAAGCTTAGGCTTGTTCGAATAAAAAAGATTGATGAGGAAGGTAATGAGTTTGCCGCAAGAGAATGCGGCAAGGGGAATTATTTGCGACGAATTTCTTTAATACGTGCTGCTTTACCAGCAAGGTCACGAAGGTAGAACAATTTCGCACGACGTACACGACCACGACGAAGAACTTCGATTTTCTCGAGGCTGTCACTGTAGATTGGGAATACACGCTCGATACCGATACCGTTAGCACCGATTTTACGTACAGTAATAGTTTTACCAGTACCTTCTCCACGGATAGAGATACAGATACCTTCATAATTTTGAACGCGTGATTTTTCACCCTCGGTAATGGTTACTGCCAAACGAAGTGTGTCACCTGCGCGGAACTCAGGAACGTTTTTGCTAGCGATTTGCGCTTGCTCGAAACTTGCAATGTACTTATTTTTCATAAGATGTCCTTATTTTATGCTTTTGAAGCTGCTCCGGTCTGAAGTATTTTGTTTTGCATTCAGACAGAGACGATTTTAGTGCACGAATTTTACTGTGATTTCCCTTTAAGTATTCTGATGGAACACTCATATTCTCATAAACAGGGGGTTTTCCAAACGATGGAGCTTCTAACAGTGGTGATTCGAAACTCTCATACTCCAACGATTCGCTGTTTCCCAATACCCCTTCGATATTTCGGACGATAGCATCAGTCATAACCAATGAGGGAAGTTCCCCTCCCGTCAAAACATAATCACCGATACTGAACACTTCATCTCCGAAGCGCTCAACTACTCTCTCATCGATCCCCTCATACCGTCCGCTCACAAAAACCACATGGGATTTTGATGAGAGACGCTTGGCATCGTTTTGGGTAAATTGTTTCCCCACCGGTGCCACAAAAATAATGTGAGCATCTTCAGGAAGTGAGCGAAGTGCATCAAATAACGGTTGAGGCGTCATTAACATCCCTGCACCGCCGCCTGCTGCGGTATCATCCACTTTATGATGTTTTGATCTACTGAAATCTCTGGGGTTGAGATAATCAACCGAAAATTTACCCGACTCGATCCCCCGTTTGAGAATGGAGTCTTGAAAATACCCTTCGATCAGATTGGCAAAAATCGTTACATACGTAAAACGCATTAGGATGCCTCTAACAGATCCAATCCGCCCTCTACGGTGATTATTTTACCCTTCGGATCGGCGTTTAACACAAAACGATCGATATAAGGGATTAAAAAGGTAGCAGGAAGTTCTTTGGAAACCAAAGCACTATCGGTTGCCACGAGAAGATAATCCAACGGTCCGATACGTTCGATCTCTTGAACTTTGCCCAAAAGGATCTCCCCCTCCATAACACGAGAACCCAGTAAATCAAACCAGAAAAATTCCCCCTCACCCAAATTACAACGCTCACGCGTCGCTTCGAAAGTGGTGAAAAGTTTTGCGTTGGTAAGAGCTTTAGCCGCTTCAGGAGTATCGATCCCTTTGAGATGAACCAGTTCACGATCGGGATTATAAGAGACGAGAGTGATCTCTTTGCCATTTTCAAGAGTGAATGAGGAATTAGGAGTGAATTGTTCAGGGAAATCGGTGGAGAGGTTAAGTCTCATATCCCCCTTTAAACCGACAACTCGACCCAAAGTGGCGACATGAAGCAAATCCTGCGGAGGTGAATTACGAAAGCGGTTCGACATTGATTCGGTAACTTTTTCCGTCTTTGGCTTTGCACCCGGAAATAACGGTTTTGATCGCACCGATCATTTTACCCTCTTTACCGATGAGCTTGCCCACATCCGCTTGATTAGCGTACAAAACGATTTCGGTCACTTCGTCGCCTACGTGAGATTCTACCCGAATCTCTTCGGGATAAGACGCTATTAACTTAGCAAAACCTGCGACGAAGTCCGCAACCATCATTATTTACCGGTAATTTTTTTAACGCGGTCTGACATTTGAGCACCAACGCTCAACCAATAGTTTAGACGCTCTTCATCTACTTTGGTAGTGATAGGGTCTGTCATAGGGTTATAATATCCGATCAATTCGTTCCAACCGCCGTCACGACGTTTGCGACTATCGGTTACCGCGATACGGTAGAAAGGTTGTTTTTTGCGACCCATACGGGTTAAACGGATGACTGTTGCCATTGTGTGTCCTTTAAATGTTTTGTTGCACCAAGAAGCTTAGAAGAGTGTTTTACCCACAAAAGTAAAAGAAAAACCTCTAAGCCGCTTCAAATGCTAAGGATTAAACTCGAATGAGTTTAGTCCTTAACATTTGCCTTTCGGCAAAATTAACGCCCTAAACGGGCACCTTGCATCTGACCCATCATACTCTGAAGGTCTTTCATCCCTTGTTTACCAGAGAACCGTTTTGCCATCTTCGAAGCATTTTTAAATTGCTTTAAAATACGGTTTACTTCGATAATATCCAATCCACACCCTTTTGCCAAACGGGCTTTTCGGCTATTGTTTAGAAGCTCCGGATCTTCGCGTTCTTTCACCGTCATCGATGAAACCAACGCTTTGATCTGTTTGAGCTGGGTTGAGTTCTCTAAATCGAAATCTTTGAGTGCTGAAGCCATACCGCCCATACCCGGAATCATCCCCATAATGGATTTCATACTCCCCATTTTTTTGAGGCTCTCCATCTGTTCAAGGAAGTCATTAAAGTTAAACTCCCCTTTTTTGATCTTTTTAGTAAGGGCTTTCGCTTTTTTCTCATCGATGACCGATGCGGTTCGCTCTGCAAGACCTTCGATGTCACCCAATCCCATAAGGCGGTTGACGATACGATCAGGGAGGAAGATCTCGAGATCTTCCATTTTCTCGCCCGCACCGATAAAGCGAAGCGGTACTTGGATCTGGGAAGCGATACCTAAAGCAACGCCCCCTTTGGAATCCCCATCGTATTTGGTGAGGATGACCCCGTCAATACCGATTTTCTCGTTAAAGGTACCTGCGGTGCGAACCGCGTCTTGACCCGATAGTGAGTCAGCAACGTAGAAAATTTCATGAGGATTGGCAACGGCTTTGACTTCCGCCAATTCGCCCATCAACTCATCGTCAATCGCCAAACGTCCGGCCGTATCGATCAACACGACATCAACCAGTGCTTTTTTCGCGTGCTCAAGTGCCGCTTTGACCACATCAACAGGATTTTTACTTGCATCATCCGCGTAAAGTTCCACTTCGATAGAAGCACACACTTGACGAAGTTGCTCAACCGCTGCAAGACGCTGCAAGTCAGCCGCTACGACCAATACACGCTTTTTCTGACGTGTTTTAAGCCAGTTTGCCAGTTTACCTGTCGTGGTTGTTTTACCTGAACCTTGTAGACCCGTCATCAAAATGACGGTAGGGGCAACCGGAGCGTAGACAAATCCTGATTTACCTTTGACATCCAAAAGGGCATATAACGATTTGCGAAGCGCATCGAGAAATTGGTCTTTTCCGATACCGTTTTGTTTGGTTTGGAGTTCAACCGAATCGATAAGGTCTTTGACGACTTTGTGATTTACATCGGCTTTTAGCAACGCTTTTTTAAGCTCGCCGAGTGCCTTGGTTAACGCCTTTTCATCGTCGTGAAAACGGATTTTACGTATGGCGGATGTAAACGATTCGGTTAGTGTATCAAACACCTTAACTCCTAAATGCTTTTGGTTACAGGGTATAAAAAGTTTCGAATTATACTTAATTTTTTCTTGATTTAGACTTTATATTTGTATCAACTTCCGAAATGTCCGAATACTTTCGGTTCAGGTGCTTCAAATGTTTGCCCCATCAAGGTCACTTTTTTCGCATGAAGCATGACTCGCTTCGACTGACGTCCGCCGTAGCTCTCATCCCCGATAATCGGATGCTGAGCAAATTTCATGTGCGCTCGGATTTGGTGAGTTCGTCCGTGATGGATGATCAGCTGAATTTTGGTCTTTTTTCCCGACACTTCGAGCGGTGTCACTTCAGTAATAGCCGGTTTGCCGTTTTTGGCAACCTTGGTATAGGCTTTGTTCCCTTTTTTCTCCGTAATCAACGGTTGATCAATAACAAAGGGTTCGCTTACCAATCCCTCTACCCATGCCACGTACTCTTTGTAAACATTATCTTTTTTAAACTCGCTAATCGCTTTGAGACGAAACTCTTCGTTTTTTACCAACATCAAAACACCGCTTGTTTCACGATCCAAACGATGCAAAAGCTGTGAACCTTTAAACTGTCGCTCGATCTCATCGGAGTTAACGAATGCCGGTTTATCGACAACGATCAAATCGTCATTCTCAAAAATCGGACGTACCTTTTCCACTTTTTGGACGATAAATACCGTTTTCGGACTGATTTCACCCCGTGCGATCATCACCTTGGAATTTCCGACATAAACCAAACCACGATCAATCAGTGATTTGGCCTCAGAGTTGGATATTCCCTCTTGCTCCGCTAGGAGCTTATACGCTTTTGGTTTTTCCATTTTATTTCTCCGTTAAATAATCTAATACTTTTTGCAAATCAACGCTTCCGTTGATCTGTGAAGGGGGCAATGTTTCCGCATGTTTCAATGCTTCCGCAATCCCCTCCAATGGGGTAAACTGCACATGTGAGACGTATTTGAACAGCTCACGCTGTAAAAACATCTCCTCGCCGCTAATAATCTTGCACCCGAATGTCGCGGGTTCGAGCGGGTTATGCCCCCCGATAGGTGCGAATGCACCCCCTAAAATCGCGACATCGCTGATTGCATAGAGGTTGTTTAACTCTCCCATTGCATCGACGAGAACAATATCACTCTCAAGTGATTGCGACTCGCTCCAACGTGACAGACTCATCATAGGAGCCGTTTTCCCTATCAATTCCCCTACTTTGGCAAACCGCTCGGGATGGCGCGGAACGACCAAAAGTTTCGCAGAGGGGTTATTCTCACGATAAGCGACAAATCCTCGGACGATCCCCTCTTCTTCTCCCTCATGGGTACTCGCAGCGACGATGATCGTCCCCTCGGGTTTAGAATAGTGCTTGCTTGCCTCGATCTTTTGGGCAAGCTTGATATTCCCGATCACTTCGACGTTGTGAGCACCTAACGCGATAAAGCGCACCATATCTTCGTTGCTTTGGCAAAAAATGCGGTCACATTGACTCAGTAAAATCCGATAAAACCACCGCATTCGGTAATATTTCGGAAAACTCCGATCACTGATACGGGCATTGAGGGCGATAACCCGCGCACCTCTGGTTCGAGCTAAACGAAACAGCAGATACCAAAACTCCGCTTCAAGTATCACTACTGTTTTAGGACGTTCAATCCAAAACCATAGCCATATCTCATAGGGGAGATAACGTACCTGAGCGGCGTATTTGGATGCTGCTTCATATCCCGTATGGGTAATGACACTGATAGCAACCTTTTTATTCTCTAACTTTTCCAGAAGCGGTGCAATCGCTTTCGCTTCTCCCAACGAACAGACATGAAACCAAATGTCATGAGGTTGAAACGGAGGGTTCTTAATCCCAAAAAATCGTGCCGGAATAGAATCGCAATATTTTTTCTTGAACGAAAAGAGGATTAACAGAGGAAGAGCTACGACGTAAAATAACGTCGCAACCAAAGTATAAAAAAGGTCGAATGCTACGTTACGCACCGATAGCGTCAGAAGTCGGCTCAAGGAATAAAATACGTCCGCAATGTGGGCACATTGTGATCTCTTCGCCTTTGATAACGTCAGAGTAAACTTTATCGCTAATCGCCATATAGCATCCCATACATGCTTGGTTACGTACTGCAACAGCAGTCGTATTTTTCGCCCAACGACGGATTTTTTGGTAAAACGACAACCCTTTTTGGTTCATCGCACCGACCAATGCTTCTTTACGTCCGAATACCTCTTTACGCGCTTCATCAATATGTGCCAATTTCACATCAACATCAGCTTTAACGGTTGAAAGAGTCCCTTCGATATCAGCGGCTTTTGTTTCAAGCTCGTCAATTTTGCTTTGTTTGTGATCGATCAGTTTTTCCAAACGTTCAATCTCTTCGTTCGCAAAGCTTACTTGCTCTTTTGCAATCTCTTCTTCAAGTTGAAGTGACTTCATTTCACGTTCTGTTTTAACCTCACCGCTTTTACGGCTGTTCTCTTCCAATTTTGCAGAAAGTTCCGCTAAGTGAAGCTCATTTTTATGCTTTTTAAGTTGCTCGTCTTTAATCTCTTGCTTCAGGGCATTGATCTCATTGATAATGCTATTTTTAGTCGCTAACAGAGCGTCATATTGAAGGTTTGCTTCTTCGATTTGCGGTTCAAACGCATCGATCTCTTTGTCAACATGAGAGAGCTCGATTAATTGTTCAAGGTGTTTGTTCATACGGTTCCTTTTGGAGTTACACGATTACCTAATTTTAGCTCAAAGATAGGTGAAGGGGTTCTTAGATGGTGAAATTATAACACTCAATCCTAATTTTTCCAAATACCCCCCTAGAACCTCGCCAAAATAGCGTTCGCTTTCATAGTGTCCGATGTCAATCATCGATAAACCGAGCGCCTTAGCTTCCATTGCATCGTGATATTTGATATCCCCCGTCAAAAAACACTCCGCTTCAATATTGCGCATTAGAGAGGCACCCGATCCGGTTACCAATGCGCAGGTTCGGATATGATCGTGGCATTTCACCCCGCGCGTATGCGGCAATCCAAATGCCGTTTTAATCTTGGCGGCAAACGTTTCATATGCTTCATCAATCCCTAGATAAGCTACAAATCCCTCTTTGGCAATGATGGGGTATCCTAAAACTTCCGTCGCAACGTAGTCGTTAAGGTGAGTTTGGTCAAAGTTGGTGTGCATCGCGATATTGGTGATATTTTTGCGAATCATCGGTGCCAAAATTTTTGCGGGGTATTGGTTAAACTGAAGTTGTTTAAGTCCGCCGAAAATGATCGGATGATGGGTAATCAAAAGGGCATTTTCGGGGATGGATTCAATCAACTCTTCATCGATGTCAATACTGAGTACGACATGGGTAATCTCTTGGGCAAAATCGCCGACTAAAAGTCCCGAGTTATCCCATCCCTCTTGTATAACAAAAGGGGAGAGTTCATCAAGATAGGTATAAATTTCTCGTACCGTCATTTTTCATAACTCCTCTTATGCCGTTTGAGTCGAACATGAACCGCTTGTGAACCCGATAGGGGATCGGAAAATTTGAATTCAAACTCTCCTAGCGATTCAATCAAATCAAGGAGTTTCTTATAGCCGTAACTACGCGGATCGAATTCGGGAGATTTGTTAATCAGATTTTGACCGATGGAACCCAGATAAGACCACCCTGCTTCGTTAGTCGTGTCTTCTACCGCGTTACGCACCAAGGCCAACAGAGCTTTATTATCCGGTTTAATTTTCGCCGAGGCAGGTTCTTTATGATTCGCATCGCGGCGAAGGTTTTCGGTAAAAATGAATTTATCGCACACTCCGATAAACGCTTTGGGTGTTTTTTGCTCCCCAAATCCGTACACTTTTATCCCCGATTCACGGATACGACTGGCAAGTCGGGTAAAATCGCTGTCGCTGGAGACAATACAAAAACCGTCAAAATTTTTCGTATAGAGCAGATCCATCGCATCGATAATCATTGCACTGTCGGTCGCATTTTTCCCTGTCGTATAGGCAAACTGCTGCATCGGATGGAGACCGTGTTCCAAAAGGGCATTTTTCCACCCCTTGAGTTTCGTATCGGTCCAATCGCCGTAAATTCGCTTAACGCTGGCGATACCATGTGCGGCAATCTCATCCATAAGCCCTGCAATGATCGAGGGTTGAGAGTTGTCCGCATCGATCAAAACGGCAAGGCGGGCTTGATGGTCAATCATTCATATCTCCCTAACGACAAGAGTGCCTCACGGGCCTCAGGGAAATCTCTTTGAAGGTCTAACGCACGTTTATACATATTCCGGGCTTCTTCAATCTCGCCCATATCGACTAAAAGATTGGCATAGTTATAATAGGTCTGTGCGTATGAAGCATCAATCTCCAAAGCTTTACGATAATGGTCCTGGGAACGTTCATATGCATTCTCTGCACGATAGAGCGAAGCTATTGCGTTATGGGTCAAATCATCGTTTTCGTCAAGCTCCAATGATTGTTCATACAACTCTATCGCTTTAAGGCGATCACCCGTTTTTGCGGTGATAAATGCGAGTTTATTTAAAATCTCTGGGTTTACAGGATCGAGGACTAAAGCCTCTTCGAGAAATCCTCTGGCACTATCAACCTCCCCCTGCGCATACGCATTGTCGGCTTTATCAACCAAATCAGAAGGAGATATTTTCGTCTCGAGAGGTTCACTCTCGCCTCCTTTAGAATCCTCTAGCGTTTGGACATGACGATAGATTTGATAGGCAAAAAAAAGTGTTGCGGCAAACATTAAAATCTGAAAAGTGCTCATTAGTGTTCCTTTTGAAACCTAAGTATAATATAATCACGTTAACTTAAAACCAAAATCGGTAGAAACTATGCCTAATAACTACAAAGATCCAGCACTTTATATCAACCGTGAGCTCTCATGGCTCCAATTCAACACCCGTGTTTTACAACAGGCGCAGGATGAATCATTACCACTTCTTGAACGTCTAAAATTTTTGGCCATTTACGGAACCAATCTGGATGAATTTTATATGATCCGCGTGGCGGGGTTGAAAAAGCTCTTTAGCGCAGGGGTGAATGTTTCGGGGGCGGATCGTTTTACCCCGCTCCACCAACTCCGTGAAATTCGTACGTATCTGCATAATGAACAGCGGGTTGTCGAAGAGTGTTTGCTCGGCATTATGCATAAACTCGAAAAAGAGGGGATTTTTTTTAAATCGTACAAAGAGGTGACACCTCAGCAGCGCCACTCTCTCGATGCCTATTTCAAAGAGAATATCTATCCGGTTATCGTCCCTATCGCGATCGATGCCACCCACCCTTTTCCCCACCTCAACAATCTCGGTTTTGGCCAGATCATTAAACTCCGAGATAAAGATGAGCCGAGTGTGGAACGCTACGGTCTTATCCGAATCCCGCGTGTCCTCCCAAGGTTTGTTGACATCGACAACCGTATCTATGTCCCGATCGGAAGTATCGTTGCCGAACATATCCAAGATCTTTTCCCCGGGTATGAACTGATTAAATTCTCCGCTTTTCGAGTCACCCGAAATGCCGATATCGCGATCGAAGAAGAGGAAGCGGATGATTTTATGGAGATCCTTGAAGAGGGGTTAAAACTTCGTAAAAAAGGGGAGATTGTACGTCTTGAACTCAGTAACCATGCGGATGATGATCTCCTCAATTTCTTCAACCGTCATGCGAATGTTTTCAAAGACGATATTTACCGTTTTCAAACCTATCTCAACCTCGGAGCCCTCTGGCAAGTGGTCGGAAATAAAGATTTCGCCCATTTGAACGTTCCAAATTTTAAGCCTCGCAATCTCCCTCCTCTCGATTCGGATGAGAGTCTCTACACGATTCTAGACAAAGAAGATCTTGTTCTTTTCCACCCGTTTGAGAGTTTTGAACCGGTGGTACGACTTATACAAACGGCGGCCAAAGATCCCGATGTTGTCTCTATCCGTATGACACTGTACCGATCCGGTTCCAAATCGGTCATTGTCCAATCCTTGATCGCGGCTGCAGAATCTGGCAAACAAGTTACCGTTATGGTGGAGCTGCGCGCACGTTTCGATGAAGAGAACAATCTACAATGGGCAAAAGCACTAGAGAGTGCCGGAGCACACGTTATTTATGGGATTACCGGATTCAAAGTTCACGCCAAAGCAGCTCTTATCACCCGCCGTGTGGATGGAAAAGTCAAACAATACGCCCATTTGGGGACGGGTAACTACAACCCCTCTACCGCTACCGTCTATACCGATATCAGCTATATGACCAGCAATGATGCGATCACCTATGATCTAACCCGATTTTTTCACTTTTTAACCGGCTTTAGTAAAAAAGGGAAGCTCAACGAACTTTATATGGCACCGACTCAGATCAAACCTAAAATTCTCTCTTTGATCCACAATGAGACCCGTATGGGAGAAGAGGGTGTCATCATCGCAAAAATGAACGCCCTAGTGGATGAAGATATTATCAAAGCGCTCTATAAAGCCTCTCAGGCGGGGGTAAAAATTCAGCTCATTATTCGCGGCGTCTGCTGCTTGCGCCCAGGAATAGCGGGAATGAGCGATAATATCCGTGTTATCTCGATTATCGGAAAATATCTTGAACACGCACGTATTTTCTTTTTTAAACACTCTACTCCGCAGACCTATATCTCCAGTGCCGACTGGATGCCGCGAAATCTGCTCCGCCGTATTGAGCTCCTGACCCCAATCAGCGGTGAAGAGAGCAGTAACAAATTGCTCCAAATTCTTCAGCTCCAAAGTTCCGATAATGTGTTGGCCTATGAGTTACAAAATGATGGTAGTTATGTCAAAGTCAGCCATGAAGCAACTAATTTGATCGACAGCCACAAGATCGTTGAAACCCACACCAACAAAGTGTATAATTCGGTCAAAAAACAGGCTCCCAATTACGTGCAGCAACTGACGGCACGACTCTTTAAAGAGAGCTGAGAAGGATATTTGATGATCGGAAATTATCTGCACTACACTCCTGAGATGAAAGAACGCGTTTGGATAGCGGACTCTGCCGATGTCATCGGACGGGTTTCGATGGGAGAAGATGTCAGTATCTGGTTCGGATGTGTCGTGCGCGGTGACGTCCACTTTATCAGCATCGGTGATCGGAGCAATATTCAAGATTTAAGTATGGTCCATGTCACCCACCACAAACGTGACGATATGTCCGATGGCTACCCGACTATTATCGGCAATGATGTTACCGTTGGGCATCGCGTTATGCTCCATGGCTGTACAATAGAGGATGCCTGTCTGATCGGAATGTCTGCTACTATCCTCGATGGAGCAGTAATCGGAAAAGAATCGATTGTCGGAGCCGGAGCTCTGGTTACCAAAAACAAAGTCTTTCCTCCCCGTTCTCTTATCATGGGCAGCCCCGCAAAAGTAGTCCGGGAACTTACCGACGAAGAGGTTGCCGAGCTCTATGCATCGGCACAACGGTATGTGAGTTTTAAAGAAAACTACCGTTCACCTAATGTTTGACCTCGTTGTTGCTGCCGATATACTCGGAATCATCGCCTTTGCTCTGAGCGGCTTTTTGGTCGGGGTACGTAATAAGCTCGACCTCCTCGGTCTAATTATCTCGGCCTCTCTCACTGCCCTCGGCGGCGGTGTTGTACGGGATGTTATTTTAGGGCGTACCCCTTTTGCCTTTAACGAATACTACCCCGCAATCACTGTCATAACAACTATCTTGCTCGCTTTTATTTTTCGTCTCTACCGTCGTGAGCAGATTGAGCGTCAGTGGCTTTTTGTCATCTCCGATACCATCGGTTTGGTCGCTTTTAGTATTACGGGTGCCTTGCTCGCGATCGAAGTCGAATTTAATTTTTTCGGCGTCATGATTTTGAGCTTTCTTACAGCTGTCGGAGGAGGAGTATTACGCGATACGATGATAAATCAAGTCCCCTCGGTTCTCATCAGCGATTTTTACGGCTCCATCGCCGTTATCGTCTCTGTTTTACTCCTCATTTTAGCCCAACTGGATATGATAAATACCTGGGGAGTTGCAGCGGTTGCAGGATTTGCAATCTTTTTACGCCTTCTTGCGTATAGTAAACAATGGCATTTGCCTAAACTCAATATGGATTGACAATGCGTACTTTTAAACTTATTTTTTTACTTCTCATATTCGGAGGAATCATCGATATCGGCCGATTCTTCGTCTACCCCGATATTTCCGAGTTAAAAGAGATCAATCCTGTCCCTACGGCCTTTATGGAGTATCGCCAAGAAGAGTGGGCGGAACAAAATAGGGAAAAAGAGATTCAGCACCACTGGGTCAGTATGAGCAAAATCTCTCCCAACATCATTAAAGCCATTTTGATCGCCGAAGATGACGGTTTTTGGAATCATGACGGATTCGATGTGAAAGGGATGGAAAATGCTATCGAGAGAAGTCTGAAAAAAGGGGTCGTTGCCGGAGGAAGCACCATTAGCCAACAACTCTCTAAAAATCTCTATCTCTCTCCGAGCAAAAACCCTGTTCGTAAAATCAAAGAGGCCATCATCACGTGGCGTATCGAAAATACCCTCTCCAAACGCCGCATTTTGGAAATCTATCTCAATGTCGCCGAATGGGGAGACGGAATTTTCGGGATTGAAGCGGCGGCACGCCATTACTATGGAAAAAGTGCTAAAAGACTAACCGCACGTGAAGCATCCCGATTAGCAGCCGTTCTCCCGAACCCGATCAAATACAGCCCGATCGGAGATCAAAAATACGTCAAAAACCGTTCCCGTATCATTTATAAAATTATGAAACGCAGGGGGGTCGTTATCCCCGAATTTAAAGAGGTAATGACTCCTCCGAAAGTCGAAGAGAGCGTCACCCAAGAGAGCAATGGAAGTATTACCGGACTGTTTGGCGAAACAGCTTCGGAAGAGACTCCCATGATAGAAACCGATACTCCGCAAGAAAGCGAAGAAATGAACGAAGGGAATAGTTCACTGACGTTTTAATTTTATGGTACACTATCCTATTTAGTAAAAAGGATAACCCAGATGAATAAACGGACGTTTCTCAAATTTTTCGCCCTCACTACCGGCTCGCTAGCATTAGCTTCGTCTGCTGATCACGGAGCATCGGCATCCCACCATAGCGCCCCTAATACCCAAGAGCTACAAGAGATAGCAAACAAAATGTTCTCTGAAGTAATTTCTCAAAACGATTATTACGTCAACAACCAAAGTTCCGCTTTTTTTGAAAAATTTAAAAACTCTCAACACCCCAGAGCGACTGTCATCGGATGTTCCGATTCGCGCTTTCAAAGTGTTGCACTCGATAAAACTGCCGAAAATGATCTCTTCGTTATCCGAAATATCGGTAACCAATTCAGTTCCAATATGGGGAGTGTCGAGTACGGAATCCGTCATCTTAATACACCGTTGTTGATTATTGTCGGCCATTCGCGATGCGGTGCGATCAAAGCAGCTCTGAGCGATTACTCAGCCGAAGGACCGCATATCATCCAAGAACTTGATTCCCTCTCGCTGGCAGTACGTAAAACATCCCTGAGCGGTACTGAAGAGGCAAAATGGCTCTCAGCAGTTATCAGTAATGTTAATCAACAAGCCTATTACGCGCAGAAAGAGTTTAAACCAGATGTTGAGAGCGGAAAACTCACGATCGTCGGAGTCGTTTACGATTTAGCGAATGACTTTAACAACGGCTACGGACGTCTTAAAATCGTTAACATCAACGGAGAAACCAACCCTGAAAAAATTATGCACTCTCCACTGATGAAATCACTCTTTAAGCCGGTACACGTCTAAGAACCATCCATCCTATCAGTGATGTTGCAGCAATGAGAGATGCCGGAGCATACGGATCGCCGCTCAATCTCTCCAGCGATGTCATCAACGCAGGGGTAATCCCCCCGACAATCCCTGCCGCACTTCCCAATATAACTGCGGTAAAGGATGAACGATATCCATGATACTCTAACGCCATAACGGTGGAAGCAAATATCGGTGCCTGAAAAGCACATAAGAAAATGACCATAACGATCGTCCCCGCTAACGACGCCCAATATCCGCCGATACTCATCCCTACCATCAAAGGATAAATCCCTATTGCAAGCCCTAATGCAGCGATCCTCATCACCCGAAATGAACCTATTTTATCGGCTACCATAGCCATTAAAGGGATAAAAATGACCCCGACAATAATAGACATGGTATTGATCTGTCCCGATTCTGCTTTACTGAGCCCCGCACTCCCCTCTAGCCAAATAGGAAGATAGACAAATACGGTATAGTAAAAAATCCAAATTGCCGACGCAACGCTTAAAAATCGCCAAAACTCAGTACGATGATGACGTAAAATAGCCACTATCGGAACTGTTTTATCTTCACTCGGCTGGTACACATCGGTTAGATTACGGCGCAGATACAACCCCGCTGCCGCAATAATGATACTAACCCAAAAAGGAATTCTCCACCCCCACTCACCCATTGCATCTTCGCCCAAATACCATAGCAACGCGCCGCATAATCCTGAGCCTAGAGCCATCCCGATCTTTGCCCCGACAGAGACAAAAGAGCCATAAAGATTTTGACGATTTGGTGAAGATTGTTCGACAAGATAGACGATAGAGCTAGCGTATTCACCCCCGACAGAGAGCCCCTGAATCATCCGTAATGCGACAAGAAGAATCGGTGCCATTATCCCGATTTGTGCATACGTAGGTAAGAATCCGATCAAAAAGGTGGGAAGTGCCATAAGAGCCAATGAGCTCATAAGGGCGAATCGTCGACCGATACGATCGCCGATATGGCCAAAAACCAATGCCCCTACGGGACGCATAATCATCCCCGCGGCAAAAGCTCCGAAAGAGCCTAAAAGGGAGAGAAACGGATCACTGGAGGGGAAAAATAGGTTCCCCATCATCACCGCTAAAAACCCTATAAGGGCAAAATCGTAATACTCGATAACATTACCGATAATTCCTGCCGCGATGATTTTCTTTTTCGAAGTCATAATTTTCCCTCTAATATCGCCTCAAAACTCTCAAAAAACGTGTTTTTTGTAGCTTTAGGGGGTTGTAGGGACATTTGTCCCTGCCACTAAAACGGATGAGTTCGTTTTAGTGCGTAACATCTATAGTATCCACCCGCCACCGAGAAGTTTTTCTCCGTCGTAAAAGACCCCTGCTTGCCCTGAAGCGACACCCAATACGGGCTCGTGCAGTTCAACAACGGCATAATCACCGTCGATTTTCACACTGCAGCGCACCGCCGTGGTTCGGTAACGAAGTTTCACATCACACTCAAACTCGCTGCGGGAATCGAACATATTGACCCGCTCCAGCTCGACTCGATTGCACTCCAAATCTTCACGTGTTCCCACTACGATTTGGTTTGTTTCAGGCTTGATCTCGACGACGAAATGGGGATCATGGGCACCGTTGACAGTGAACCCTTTACGCTTGCCGATCGTGTAGTGCATATACCCTTTATGCTTCCCGACCACTTTGCCCTCAAGATTCAACACATCACCCTCTTGGTCTACCGGAACATAGGGTTTTAGGACATCCATATAAGTCGTTTCAACAAAACAGATTTCAGTCGATTCACTTTGCGATGCAAACGATTCTAACCCCTCGATACCCGCAGCATACGCTTTGATATCACTTTTATGCCGTTCCCCTAACGGAAACAGAAGTCGCGGAACTAAAGCCGGATCGATGTAAAAAAGAAAATAGCTCTGATCCTTCGTGTCATCCTGTGCTTGGAGAAGATACTGCCCGTCATGGCGAATATAATGCCCTGTAGCAACATATTCGGCACCGATACTGTCTGCGTAAGCTACCATTGCTCCGAATTTGATATTGCGATTGCAGAGCGCGCACGGATTTGGGGTTTTCCCCTCACGATACGTTTCGATAAAAGGGGTGAAAACTTTAGCGTTAAATTCTTCTTGAAGATCGAGGATATGGAGTTTTACCCCCGCAAAGTCAGCCGCCCTCTGTGCACGTGCTTGATGAATCTCATGGTAGCCCGGCTTAGAGTGGAGTTTCATATAAACCCCTTCTACTTCATACCCTTGTTCTTTGAGCAACAGTGTCGAAACGGTCGAATCAACCCCTCCGCTCATCCCTATTAATACTTTTTTACCCATTAGATACTGCTCTCATCAACTTTATCTCTATCGGCCATATACGAAGAGAGTACTTGATAATATTTCGTCTTATCCAGCCCCTCTCTTTCCATCGTTACTATCTGTGCAATCAACGATTTTTCGATCTCTTTGACAACAAGGGAGAGATCATCCGTCAATATCATCAATTTCAAATCCGCCTCGTCGATCATCCCCTCCGCCAACATCTTATCTCGGATAAACTGGATCAGCGGTGTATAAAACTCCGTCCCAATGATAAACAATCGAACACCCCACACTTTACGGGTTTGGATAAGAGTCAATGCCTCAAACATCTCATCTAAGGTTCCAAATCCCCCCGGAAAAATGACATAGGCCATTGAGTATTTGACCAGCATCACCTTACGAGAGAAAAAATAGTCGAAGCTTCGCCCTTTGGTGATATAAGGGTTAGGCTGCTGTTCCGTAGCCAACTCAATATTCAAACCGATTGATTCGACATCTTCATGCTCGTAAGCGCCTCGATTGGCTGCTTCCATAACACCCGGACCACCACCGGTAATAACGTTATAACCGCGTTCACCCAGCATACTGGAGAGCTCCATTGCCTGCTGATAATAGGGATGCTTTTCATCAACACGCGCACTGCCGAAGATCGTTACCGACGGCCCCAAATCCCCTAGCTCATCAAATCCCTGTACAAAATCGGCAATAATCTTAAAAACACTCCAAACGTCTGCTGATTTGATATCTTTGACATAACGGCTGCTTGGGTACTCTTTTTCTTTCTTTTTATGATGCGGAGGCATTCACTAACCTTTGAGTTTATTCAATCGATCGCGTTTGGTTCCGATAGAGGTGATTTGGACACCGAAGTTTCCATCCACGATAACGACTTCACCTTGTGCGATAACATGGTCATCGACCAAAATATCAAGAGGATCGTTTGCAAGCTGATTCAGCTCAATAACGGAACCGATATCCATACTGAGGACATCTTTGAGAAGCATTTTTTTCTTTCCGATTCGGACACGAACAGGGAGCTTAACCCCCATAATCAAACCGATATTCTTCATCTCTCCGTCTTCGAGTTTTACCGCCGGTTCAGAAGCGGGAGCGTCAAAAATATTTCCGCTGCTACTCGGTTTAGCAGGTGCAGATTTTTCTCCGCTTAATGCATCATTGATAGTTGAATCAATCGCCAACATCATCAAAGAGTTAATCGATCCCAATGAAAAGGTAAACACAAACATTTTAGCATAGGCATCGAGATTGACCTCTCCGCTCTCAGGAATAAACTCCGCTTTCTCAGGTTTGATCGTTAATTTAGGAAGCTCTTTTTGAGAAGCCAATGATGTGCTCATCGCCCCCACAATATTGGAAACGATCTCTTTGGCCGCATCCATATCTTCATCCGACATCGTGTCTTGAGATTCACCCTCACCGCCGAGCATCATATCGCCCAGCGCCGTTGCCAACTGAGGAGGCATCATGACGATCCCACGTCCTGAAGCCGCACCGCTGAAACTCACATGAATCTGTGCAATAGGAGGAATCACATTAGAGATGATGGAGATATCTTCTGTTTCTTTAAGGGTAATAGTAGGTGCCTGCCCCGTTAATCCCTCAATCGTAGCAACCGCTTCAGTTGCAAATACTCCTGGAAAATCACTCATCTTCATCCTCCTCTTCTATTGGTCCGCGTATCATCTCTTTTACCCCGCTGATACGGGCTTTACGTTTTGTTTCAAACTCTTTAAGTGCACGTTTAACCGCATCTTTTTCAGTATCGATCAGGGATGTAATCTGTATCGATTTACGAAATCGCCGTAGTCCCATCTGCCCGACGAAGCGGGCTTTTCCATCCACACTCACATTGACGACATCATCGGCAGGAATATTGAGGCGAATTATATCCCCTTCACCTAAGTCTAAAAGCTCATGGAGACTCAACTCTGCTTCACCAAGATTCACTTCAACATTAACATGAGCTCCACCGAGTAAAACTTGTAACTCTTGATTACGGCTTTTTTTAGAACTGGTTTCATTAAGCATCAAATCACGGCTCGCCAATTTCGGCAACACCGGCTCCAATGCGATAACAGGATAGCAGATATTCATCATCCCCGAACTGTGTCCGATGATAATCTCCATAACGACCATGACAACAATCTCATTTTGGGCAACAATTTGAACAACGTTGGGACTCGACTCTTTTGATTCTACCTGCGGGTAAAGATCGGTAACCGGCCCCCAGGCTTCACGAAGGGTCCCCATCATAACGCGTAAAATCGTCTCAAAAAGGGAGAGTTCAATATCGGAAAATTCACGATTGGCTTCGAAAGGTTCACCCTTACCGCCCAAAATACGATCCAGCATCGGAAACGCAATAGAGGGATTAATCTCTAAGACGCCGTTTCCTTCAAGCGGTTTCATCGAAAAGACGTTAAAGCTGGTCGGATTGGGGAGCGACATCAAAAATTCCCCATAGGTCATCTGATCGACCGAATGAAGCTGAATTTCTACAATGGAGCGCATAATGGCCGAAATTTGGGATGCTATTGAGCGGGCCATTTTATCGTGAATTCCGCGAAATGCCCGAAGCTGCTCTTTAGAGACACGGTTAGGACGTTTAAAATCGTAAAGGGTGATTTGACGCTGTTGGTATAGGGGATCTTCATTCGATTCAAGTACCCCATCCCCTTCATCGTCAACAACGTCCAAAAGGGCGTCAATCTCTTCTTGGGATAATATATCTGCCATTACTGCCCTCCTACCGCTTCTTTAATACGCCGAATCACCGATTTATGTATTTGTGAAATCCGTGATTCGGTGATATTAACAATCTCACTGATCTCTTTGAGTGTCAACTCTTCAAAATAGTAGAGTTGCATAATAATTTGTTCACGTTCTTCAAATCCCATCAAAACCTCTTGAATCGCTTCGATTAGATCTTCGTGTTCCATCCTCTCCAACATCCCGCTCTCTTCAGGAGTTCCTAACTGATCATCCAGAGGAAGTACGGTATAAATATCGGAAGCTATTCGTGCTTCGCGGACTTTTTCTTCTTCTATCCCGAGAATAAGTGAGAGTTCGTTGTCACTTGGTTCATCGTCATGATCGGCCATATACACTTCAATAGCATGATCGATCTCTTTAATCAGCCGTCGGCTTGAGCGGCTTACCATATCCAACGATCGGAGATAATCGAGCATTGCTCCATACACTCGTGTTTTGGCATACCCCCAAAAGGAATCGTTTTGCGTTTCATCATAACGGCGTGCCAATTTTACCAACTCTTCGGTTCCGATGGCACATAAGTCCATATAATCGATGGAACTTGGAAGACGCTCTTTCAGACGAAAAGACATCGCTTTTACGGCCGGAAGAAACTGCAATGCAAGTTGATCTTCACGATGTTTTAACTCTTGAGTATAAACATTGGCACCGCTCATACTTGCCCCCGCCCTTGATTATCATCCAGTAACTCTGATTTATGGGTGTAAAAAGCATCAATAAACTGCTCACGCTTATTAATTTCACGTACAAAAAAGTCGAGATTATGCTCATGTGCTTTTTTCGGGAACGTTTGCGCTTTAACTCCAAGCGATTGAAAAAAGAAGCCGACACATAAATGGGCAAAAAGGTAAAAAAAGAGGCTAATAAGGGCAACATATCCCAAAAAGCTCTCGGCCGAATCCGATTGAAGTATCCCAAAAACAATACCGATAAAAAAACCCTGTACTGTTAGAAAAGAGACAAAATTCGAACCCCGCATATCTTTTTATCCTTATCGTTGCTGTCTAACCAAAAAAGCAGTATGTGCCGTAACTATGCGAACACTGTGGATTAAAAATGTTCCATTAGACGTTTAAACAGCCCACCTAACCCGCTCTCTTTGGGATCTACCAGCACGTTTCGTTCCAGTTTTTTTGCGATACGCTTAACGATTAGCTCTAATTCATTCGTCGGTGTTGCCGTCGGAAAATCCCGTGAAAAAAGGGCTCTTTTTTTGACACTAGTCGATATTTTAGGATCACTTGAAATCTGACCTAAATAACTCAGCTTCAAAGAGCCTCCGATATTGGCAGCCGCAACTTTATGAATTTTTTCAAACAACCCTTCCGCCTCTTTGCTTGAGCGGACTTGATTCATAATGACATTAATCTCATCGCGCAATCTAGCGGTTACTTTGATTGTAGCATAGGCATCGGTAATTGCGGCAGGATCTGGAACCGTTACGACGATAACATCATCACATGCACGCAAAAAGAGCTGAATATGTTCTCCGATCCCCGCACCCGTATCAATGATCATAACATCCAAGTCATCCAAAACATTGGCTTGTTCCATAAACCGCTCAAACAATCCCCCCGAAGCGTATTTAAAAATCTCTTCTCCGCTTTCACCGGGAATCAAGACCAAGTTCGGCTCAATCGGAACCAAAATCTCCTCAACGGTTGCTTCCCCTTTGAGAACGTGCAAAATATTTTTTTTGATTTTGACGTTAAACATAACATCGAGATTGGCAAGTCCGATATCGGCATCGAATATTCCCACTTTCAGCCCGTATTTCGCCATTACATACGCCATATTGGAGCTGATTGTACTTTTTCCGACTCCCCCCTTGCCGCTTGTTATCGCAATGAATCTGGTTTTTTTGGCTACCAGATTTCGGTTTTGATTAACAAGGGCTTCGAGTTTGGAAGCTTGGTGAGTCATGCACTCTCACCTCTGCTGAATCCATTCATCAGACAATCGACTAAAAAATCGCTTGTCGCCGCGACCAAATCTTCAGGAACTTCCTGTCCGACTGAGAAATAGCTGATCGGCACTTTGGTCTCATACACGAGTGAGAAAATATTTCCGAATCCTCTGGTTTCGTCGAGTTTCGTAAACATCATCGTATCGATCCCAAGAGGTGCGAAATTCTCATACGTTGCTTTAAGATCATCATACTTGATCGAGCTTGGCATGACCAAAACGACATCCACAGTGTAATCGGTATTGTTATCACGCAGACATTCGTATATCTTCTCGATTTTCCCTTTATCGTACGGAGAGGACCCCATCGTATCGATCAAAATATAATCACTGTAACGCAATGCGTTGAGGGCGCTCGAAAATTCCGGCGGATCCACCACCGTCTCAATCCCCAGTTTCATCATACGTGCGTATTGCATCAATTGCTCCACCGCACCGATACGATAGGTATCGAGAACCACCAGCCCTACTTTATATTTCTTCTCCAGCAGATACGAAAAGCGTGCCGCCAATTTAGCAATCGAGGTTGTTTTACCGACACCCGTAGGACCCACCAGCATAATCACTTTTTTGCTTCCCGGTTTCGGCGGTGTCTCCATACGTACGGGGATCATTTTTCGCATCAATACTTGAAAATAGCGTTTGACGGTTTCGGAGCTCTCTCTCATTTTTGAGGGCATATGTTCCAATGTCAAATGCATAATCTCATCGAGGTGATCTTGATCCATCCCGCTTTGTTGCGCGAGACGATAAATCTCGGCAAATTCAGGGGGGATAGCGGCAGTCGTTTTCGGCGATTTTTCCGACCAAAACATATTTTGAATCAGTTTGACTTTGTCGCCGAGTTTTTCGATCTCTTCTTTAATCCGTTTAAGATCTTCACTCTCTCTCACAGGAGCTTGGCGGGAGGGGCGTTCTTCTTCGGTTACTTCGGCGATTTTGGAGATTTGTTTTGCCGCTTCGGAAATATTGTAGAGGACATCACTGCTTTTTTGTGCCAACGGACGCTGTTTCATAAACGTCTCTTCCGCTTTAGGCTTTGCTTTAGGGGCAGGGATAGAGTTCTCTTCGACTCCTACCACAATCTCATACAGAGCACTTTTTCCAAGCGATTTTTTCTGTACTTCGCGAGTTTCGATCAACATCGCTTCCTCGCCTACCTCCAATTGTGCTTTTTTAAGCGCTTCAGCAGGGGTGGCACCGCTAAATGTCAAGATTTTCATAATATCTCCGTGCGCTCTTTCGAGCTAAACTTCCAAGCGGTATAGTTACACTCACCCGCTCACGCCAATGAGGATGAGGAATACTCAACTCTTTGGTTCGAATGAACCGTTTCTCAAAGAATAGTATATCCAAGTCTAACGTCCTCGGCGCATTCGCAAAACTGCGACGCCGCCCAAAACGTTTTTCGATCCGCCAAATCAACCGTAAAAGGGCTTTAGGCTCCAGTGAGGTTGCAATTTCAATGACGGTATTCTCAAAATAATTCTGCTCCGTATACCCGAAAGGGGGATTACGAAGAATCACCCCGCTTTTCAGAGGAGTGAGCATCGATAAACGACGCAAATGAATCCACAAATGATTCATCCGCCGCTTTACATCGCCGATATTCCCCCCTACTCCCAAAAGGACGCGGTAACGAAACCCGTCCGCTTGAGGGAATGTTTTGGGAAAATTATGATCCACATAAATAGTATGTTTCTCATCAAGTTTACGGCGAAGCGGCATCGCTTATTCTTCTTCTGCACCTTGTTGTGCCGGTGCTTGAGCCTGTCGCATTGCGTTAATTTCACTAAGGATTTGCATCATCCCCACCATAGCCAAATGATAACCGAAAGGTCCGAATCCGATAACCGAAGAGGTGCACGCAGGAGCTGTCATACTTTTTTGACGAAACTCTTCACGACGGTAGATATTGCTGATATGCACTTCGATCGTCGGAAGATTCACCGCACTGATCGCATCACGGATTGCGATAGAGGTGTGAGTATACGCCGCAGGGTTGATAATAATCCCATCGGCATCACCGTAACACTCTTGAATACGATCAACAATCTCACCCTCTAAATTGCTTTGGTAAAACTCGATCTCTATACCGTTTTGAGTTGCGACATCTTTCATTTGTGCATGGATTTGCTCTAAACGCATCGGTCCGTACACTTGTTGCTCACGAACCCCTAGCATATTGAGGTTTGGCCCTTGGATAACGACTATTTTCATTGATTAACCTTGATTGGTGTTTTAAAGTATAGATTATAAGGGGTTCTATATTATAAGGAACTAAATCGCTTTAATCTTAGGAAAATTCGGTTCTTCTAAAGAGAGTTTTGTACTCCTTTCGATATACTCTCTCTTTATAAATCAGCATTAAAGAGACCTTGTGCACATACTCCTTGCCGACGCACTTTTTACCGATGGAATGATTCTCCGTGATCACGGTATCGTATATGAGCAAACCATTATCGACGTATCTTCGAATGATGAACTGCGTTCCCGTTATGGTGAACAGTGTATCGAGTTGGGAGAGGGTTCCATTTTGGTTCCGGGACTCATCAACTCTCATGTCCATTTGGAGTTCAGTGCCAATCGCTCCACCCTCACCTACGGGGAGTTTATGCCGTGGCTCTCCAGTGTTATCGCCGCGCGCGATGAACTGGTTAACGAGTGCGATGATGGGTGTACGACGCGCGCTATAGAGATGATGCTCTCCAACGGTATCACGGCGTTCGGTGCGGTGAGTTCGTACGGTTTTGATTTGGAGCCGTGTTTCAAAGCCCCTCAAAAAGTGGTCTTTTTCAACGAACTCATCGGCTCTGATCCTATGATGGCGGATGCACTGTATGGCAATTTTCAGGAGCGGCTTTTTGCTTCCCAAGAACTCAAACGTGACGGTTTTTATCCCTCCGTTGCCATCCATTCCCCCTACTCCGTCCATCGGGTATTGATCCAAAAAGCCCTCAAATACGCAAAAGATAAAGAGCTGCGTGTCACTGCTCATTTCATGGAAAGTCCGGCTGAACGCGAATGGCTCGATAGCAACAGCGGAGCGTTTGCGTCATTTTTTCAAAACTTCCTCAAACAGACCCAAGCCGCCAATACCGCTGAAGAGTTTTTGAGCTATTTTCGTGACGTTCCTACCCTCTTTACCCATGTGGTTCAAGCCTCGGACAAAGAACTTTCAACCATTGCCGAGGGGAACCACACGATCATTCACTGCCCTATCTCCAA